>Ga0307512_10002074_pt1 | contig 26354 bp, 27 predicted proteins | sample 14_EM_MG_FD_200267 | JGI IMG/M metagenome (GOLD analysis project Ga0307512, IMG submission 200267) | Populus trichocarpa ectomycorrhiza microbial communities from riparian zone in the Pacific Northwest, United States - 14_EM | ecosystem: Host-associated > Plants > Roots > Unclassified | place... | reverse complement strand
TTGGGTTTTTATCTTACCAATCCCCAAAAAGATCTCTTGTTCTCAATTGATTTAAAGACCCCCTTGTACAAGGCCATGACCCCCTCTTCTCTAGTATGAAGGCGCTCAAACTTGAACGGCTCAACATCTCCGATCTTGGCGTCTCGTAAGGAACTTGTTTCATCCCCGATTTGTTAGAGTGAGTGATTGATCATAAATACGACCAACTGAAGAAGTTCGCTATGTAATACAGCTTAGGTAAGCAGCCAAAACCTGAGACGAGTCGGACGACGCGCCGCGGCCACTACGTGCGGATTGGCTGGACCAGTTTCTAGCTAGACTGGAGACTGAAAGCTGAAAGGACCGTAGATACACTGTTCACTCTCATATGCTTGCTCTTTCACCCCAACAAAATGACCATTTGGAATACATAGCTTGACAGACCTATAATACACACTGGGAGCTGCTGCAGCATCAGCCTGAGGAAAACCCCTCATTTACTTTTGGTGCTTTTCTTACTCTTCACAAAAAATACAAAAAAAGCAGAAAAGCAGAAATTTTTTCCTGATGAGCATTGTCATAGTTAGACCCTCAGTTTTTGCTTTTGGAGACTGAGGACTGTGCTTCCATGCTACAGATCTCCAATACAATTCCCTTACAACACCACTTGGCCCAAGTGCAACTGAAGGGGTCCTTTCACTCCCTTACTACTCAGCACACTTCTCCCTGGTCATGGGCCCGTTGTCGTCCTGATAGACAGTGATAGTGCTGTCCCGGCCCGGAACGGGCCGATTTGGCTTTTGGGGGTGGGCATAGCCGCTAGCCGCGGAAGCAATACACGGGTATCGGCAGTGACTCAAAGACGATCCCCGCGGGCATCACACCCAAATCACACCTAGTCTCGTTTTCTCTTCGCTCTCGGCGTGCTCTTTCCACCTCTGTCCTCTCCGCATATCTGGACTGTCCCCTCTTCCTTTCGACCATCTTTCCCTTTGCCTGATGTAAGTGATGTTCCGCCCATCATCCTAACGCCTAAAACAAGTGTTCTGGCAAGCCGCCCTTACGAAATGGACGCACGCAAGGCCCTCGCGTATCAGGCGCATACTTCAATATATTCTAGTTTCAGTACGACATTTACGGTCCTTTATGCATTTATGGTACGATCCAATGCCATACTGGAGGTGGGGATAAGAAGGGATTTTTGGGCTGTCAAGGAGAAAGGAAGTGGTGACTCTACAGGTTCTTTACGGTGGAGAGTCCATGGCCAACGTAGATTGAAAGCCTAATAGCCAGGACAGAATACAAGGTGATGCCCCGTACACAGCTTTCAGCCATTCCTCTCATTTACTGCTCGCCTCGGTGGTTCTAAATCCCACAGTATCTGCAGCTGAAGTCGGCTATGGTCACGGGGACACTGGACATTTCCCGCTGAGAGCCGCATCCCGGGACCTAGCCTAATGGTATATATTTTGTAAATGCCACACCCAGGCGATGTCGGAAAGGTATTCCTTCTTTGTGCATCCGTAGAAACTTGCATCGTATGGTGAGGTAATACTCGGGGCTCTATTGAGATCAAATCGGTGGAAGAATGGCCCTATTGCTCTGATAACCTGGGCCTCTACTTAGGCAGGATTAATTGCGTATGTCCTTATTATCATTGGTCAATCGGGAAGCCAGGTAAACGTATAAAGGAGCAAGTAGTTTGCTTTGCTATTCCTCAGTCCAAAACGCAGCTCCAGGATTACCACAGACTCCATCCAGCCTTCAGAATGATGCTTTCCAAGCCCCTCGTCTCTTTCATCGCGGCCTTCGCTGTTGCGACTGGCGCATCTGCTGCCGCTACCCCGATGGCCAGAGGCAACGCCGGCTACCCACCCGCAATCAACCAAAGCCAGTGTAACGTTGCGTCGGTGTCATGCTGCAAAGCGGTCTTGACTCAAAATGACCCATTCCTGACATCGATGGGTGGCCTACTTGGCATCCCCTTGAACATCGCTGGCCTAATTGGGTTATCCTGTTTTAACCTTCTCGGCAGCACGCAATGGTAATGCTTGCCCGCTCTCGTGTTGCATGTAGGACGCTAACATAGCGCGACAGCGACACCGCCCCGGTTTGCTGCGAGAAAGTTACTCAAAGTCAGTGTCTTTCTTGCCTTTTCCTGTCCGATCTTTTTAATGCTCACCTTTTATACAGACGGTGTCGTCAATCTTGGCTGCAGCCCATTGAACATAGGCCTGTGAAAGTAGGAGCACTCGAGTAGCTGTGGTCGAGTCCCGCTGGTTGAAACAGAACGGTTGAGGGGAGGAGGAAATGACTGGGAATTTTTTTTGGCATCTATTTCTTTGGGCGCACAGTCCCCTGGTAGTATCACGATCCAACAGTGGTAGTGAGCTTGGGTTTTTATCTTACCATACCCCAAAAAGATCTCTTTTTCTCGAACGATTTTGAAAACCTCCTTGTACAAGACCGTGACCCCATCTTCTCTAGTATGACGGTGCTCAAACTTGAACGGTTCAACACCTCCGACCTTGGCGTCTCGTAAGGACTTGTTTCATCCCCTCGACGCGTCGCGCGCGGCCAGCACGTGATTGCGTTGTCTGTGTTGTTCCGGCCCGGTTTAACGACAATTGGCGAAGAAGCGAAAGCCTGGGGCCGTCCACGGTGGCCCTCCGCGACTTTTTGCGATGTCGCACTGGCAGGTTTATCCACCACACACACCCCAGGATACTGGAGTAACCCCACCACCTCATGGAAATCAGCATGACAACGCCAAGAGGGTTGAGACAACAGCAACCTTGCCAAAGGTGCGTGACGTGCAGCTCCTTCAAAGCCGCCGGACTCCCTTCTGTCGTCCTGGTGTCGTGCCCAGTCCCCGCATCAAGTTCGCACTTACCCTCCTGAGTCCTGCCTCGATCCTTCGGCCCTGCGCTCACCATCTTGCAGCAGCCAGTCATGCCTTCGGCCTTTGCCTCGCTGCCCATACTCAGGCTGGAGCCGGTACTTGAATGCATCAGACTTTGCAGCGCCGACTCTCTCAATCACGCCAGCGTGTTCGACGGCGGCGGGACCCTCAGGTAGGGCAGATTTGGCATTCATGCTCGTCCCAGGAAAATCCCTCCGTCTCTGACCCTTCCAGCCTCTTGTAAGGTGGGCATTGCTGCTGGCTGCGGAAGCACTTGCAGTACATGGCTATCGGTGACTCAAAGACGATCCCCGCGGGTATCACACCTAGTCCCGTTTTCCCTTCGCTCTCGACGTGTTCTCTCCACCTCTGTCCTCTCCGCGTGTCTGGGCTGTCCCCTCTGCATTTCGACCATCTTTCCCTTTGCACTTTGCCTGATGTCCGCCCATCATCCTAACGCCCTTTGTTCTTCCCTCGGCCGTCCTTTTCGCTATTCCTCCTGTCAATCCGGCCCTATATCCGACACATCGCCCCTCACGTCCTCCCTATTGTCCGCGCGACGCCGTGCATGCCCTCGCCGCCTCGTCCTCAATCCTAGCTCGCCTCCGTGCGACTCGTCTGATTGCTTGACTTCCCGGTGTTGTCGTTCCCTAGTATTGTCCCCTGTTTCCGGTTACACTAGTTTATACTATGAGGTTCATGACCCCTTGGTTCTCTGGCATCGTGCCTTCGACATGTTTCTCTCGCGCGTTTCGGTTTCTCTTTTCATCGCCCCTGTTCCCTTCGTCTCCTTCCACTTCCTTTCACCCCTGTGCGTTTCTTGACCCACCGGTCTGTAAGGTACGTTTACCTTCAGATTCGAGACTCTCGGTCACCTTCTCGTAGACTATAAGTCTGACATGTATGTAAACTGGCTTAATAACCATCTAAAGAGATTAGCCTCCCCCTTGTGTTTTCTCGTACTTTCTGTGTACATTCTAAAGCGTCGCGCTTCAGAGCTTCAACTTACTGCGAACACACGGGGATCCGGGGGCGAAGTCATTGTTTGATCTTGAGATGCGTCTTATAAATGCGTTTGGTAGCGATCATTCCTGCTCTAGAAAGCCGCGGCCTGACGGCTTGGCCTTGGCTTTTCTGAGATACTGGCCGGGCCAAAACCGCCGAAAAGTCCTACCCTTGGCCCGGCCTCAGGCTCCAGCCTCACACCGTCACCGGTCCAGGAAACCCACTCTTTCTCGAATCCAGGCCATTGAACGTGGCTATCGGCAAGGGTGATCTCTGCCAGTGGGGTCTAACTGGTACATGTCTGGCGATCACTGTCTACGACAGTTCATTGTTGATTTTCACGGAGACCTACCGTGACAGTGCTATCGTAGTAATATGTCTTCCTCTGGAGATCTACTCTCTCCAGCCGTACGGGGTCCTCGTCCTTTTCTGGGAGCTGGGCGGAGACGCTTGCCCACGCTGTACCTCGCTGCCATCCTTCGCATTCACTGCATCTGTCTTCTCTTCGATTCATGTTGGATGTCATAGTCCGCAGTCCCTTAGAAGCACTAATGCCTGACGCATTTAGTTGCTAAGAATTCTGACTCCCAAGGTAATTCATGTATTTGTGTGTTATATTATAGATCTGACTCCCATATGCACAACCCACGTGTTTGGGAAATATGCCCGTTTGGTCATCGCCTGTCGTCGAAGAAACTGAACATCAGGTTTCCCCAAGCTCATTGTGGGATCCGTCTGATATCACCAAAGCCTGTCCGTCCTTCAACGCGGCACCTGGGTGCGCCCAACTCATGGAGCAAACCTGATATAGATGAAACAACCAAGGTTAAATTCAACATCAACCCAAGCTCGCGAGGTACCACTGTTGGTCTGCGATACTACTACGGGATGCCAAAATACATTTCCCAGTCATATCCTCCTCCCCTCAACCGTTCTGTTTCAACCAGCGGGACTCGACCACAACCGCTCGAGGGCTCCCACTTTCACAGGCCTATGTTCAACGGGCTGCAGCCAACATTGATGAGACCGGCTGTATAAACGTTGGCATTAGAAATATCAGACAGGCAAAGGCAAGAAAGACACTGACTTTGAGTAACGTCCTTGCAGCAAACCGGGCTGGTGTTGCTGTCGTGCTATGTTAGCATCCAAGTGCAACACGAGAGGGGGCGAGCGTTACCATTGCGTGCTGCCGAGAAGGTTAAAGCAGTTTAACCCAAGTAAGGCACCGACGTTCAGGGGGATGCCGAGTAGGCCACCCAGCGATGCCACGAATGGGTCATTTTTAGTGAAGGTTGCGTCGCAGCACGACACCGACCCGACGTTACAGCTTCCACTGACATCTCTGGCCATTGGGGTAGCAGCAGCAGAGACGCAAGTCGCAACAGCGAAGGCTGCGACGAAAGAGACGAGGGGCTTGGAAAGCATCATTGTGAAGGCTGGATGGAGTCTGTGGTAAACCTGGAGCTGCGCTTTGGACTGAGGAATAGCAGAGCAAGCTGCTTGCTCTTTTATACGTTTTTCCTGGCTTCCTGATTGACCAATGATAACAAAGATACAATTAATTCCGCCAAAGTAGAGGCACCACGCCTTCGCTAGGCTATGAGAGCAATAGGGCCCTTCTTCCGCCGATTTTGTCTCAATAGAGCCCCGCGTGTTACCTCACCATACGACGCAGGTTTCTTCGAGATGCACGAAGACGGGATACAATTCCGACGTCGCCTGGGCGTGGGCGTGGGCGTGGGCGTGGCATTTACAAAAAAATTATGTATTTTGGGTCCTGGGACGTGAACAGAAGATGGGAGGCACAACAAACGGCGTACTTGTCCGACAGAATAATAGAATTCGGAGAGCCTAACTGAGGAAGAATCGACCGAAGCACCCTTGCCTTCCACTTCGGAGGTTCAGATCATCACCATCTGCAGTACCGCTAGATGTTCATACACCGAGACCAGACACCGGCGATGTGACCATGCCCCAAGGAGCTGACACCGGCCATAGAGGGCTCTTAGCCGGGAATGACCAGTGTCTCCTTGACCATAGCCGACCTTGAGTTGCAGGAATTGCAGGATCACGAGGCAAGTGGTGAATGAAAGGAATGGTCGAGAGCTGTGTACGGGGCATCGCGTTGTATTTCACCCTGATTGCTAGGCTTTTGATCTACGCTGACCTAGACTCTCCGCAATAAAGGTGGTGATCCAAGACCAGTGAAGTAGTGAGTGGCTTGCTCCTTGAGTATCCAAAAGTCCCGTCCCGTCCCCATCTTTAGTGGAGTATTGGATCTGTACACTGTACCGTAAGTATTGTACTGAAACTACTGTAGAAGATATTGAGGCGTGTGCTTGATATTTAGTTGATAAGCGAGTGGCCATTTTTCGTAAGGACGTCTCGCATCGCAAGAACACCTGCCTCCGGCTTCCCGCAGAAGTCGTCCACCAGCCAACCTGTATAATACCTCAGGTATGTATACACAGGGGGGTTGCTCTCCGGAGGTGTACAATTGGTGCGGTAAATGACTGAATAGGGTCGAGCACGCAGGTTTTCCACAAGTGTTCACGCGTTCACGTGCGAGCTGGATGTCAGTCTGATTGATGCGTCCGCGGAGACCGTCTATGTATCTCGCGGTTATTTGGAAATTTTCAATTAAAATATAAGGTACCAGGTCAATTTATTTTATCATGGAATGCAAATTGCAGTCCCCGTTCAATTTCTTTCTTGACTCATCCACCAAGCCACCGGCATGGACGGGGATTTCTGGCCTTAACCACGTCAGAAGGGTGGGTAACGTTCGAAAGCTAGGTCTCTCAAGCGAGTAGCTCGTGCACAGGAAGTACAACCTCCGGTGCAGGTTGCGTAACCTAGATGATATTCATACATATATAATAGGGTAATAGAAAGGGGATGCATAAAGCGCCACATGCCAGTAGATTGCTATTGTATGCAAGAAAAAAAGAGGTCGTATGTGACGGCACCTGCGGCGCACCAGAACGAGAAAGTCATGCCATAACCCAACGCAGGCTTTTTTTTTTTGAGGAGGGCGTATGCGGGCACAAGGCTGCGTCGCAGTCGTATTTGTCTTCCGAGTCGTTGATAAAACAAAAAAGGGAGGGGTCATTACCATTTTGGTCGCGCTCATTTCTTTCAAGCTCAGCTCCGCTCTTCCGACCAATTTCCGACCACTGCAGTTCCGGCCCAGAACGGCCCGGTTTGGCTTTCTTTTGGGGATGGGGATAGCCAAAGCCCGGGGCCGTCCGAGGCTACCACCCGCCCACAGCGGCTTTTCCGATGTCTCAGGTATGTCCACCACACACCCCCCCGGACACTAGAGTAACCTCACCATCTCATGGAAGCATGACAACCAAGAGGGTTGAGACAACAGCAACTTTGCCAAAGGTGCGTGACGTGCAGCACCTTCAAAGTCGCCAGCCCCCTTCAAGTTCTGTCGCGACTCGCGCCAGTGTCCGAGTCGTGCCCAGTACCCTTGCGGCATCCCATCAAATTCACGCTTACCCTCCTGAGTCCTGCCTCGATGCTTCGGCCCTGCACTCACGATCTTGCAGCAGCCAGTCATGCCTTCGGCCTTTGCCTCGCTGCCCATACACACTCAGGCTGGTGCTTGTGCTCGAAATTCTCGAATACATCGGATGATCGGACTTTGCAGCACGGACTCTCTCAATCGCGCCAGCGAGTTCGACGGCGGTACCTTCAGGTAGGGCTGGCGTGGCGCCCTTGCGTGTCCCAGGAAAATTGCTCCGTCCCTGACCCCTCCAGCCTCTTGTAAGGTGGGCATTGCCGCTAGCTGCGGAAGCACTTGCAATACACGGCTATCGGTGACTCAAAGACGATCCCCGCGGGTGTCACACCTAGTCTCGTTTCCCCTTCGCTCTCGGCGTGCTCTCTCCACCTCTGTCCTCTCCGCGTGTCTGGACTGTCCCCTCTGCATTTCGACCATCGCCTGATGTTCCGCCCTTTGTTCTTCCCTCGGCCGTGCTTTTCGCTATCCTTCCTTTTAATCGGACTCTACTCCGACACCTCGCCTCTCGCGGCCTCCCCATTGTCCGCGCGGCGCCGTGCATGCCTTCGTGGCCTCGTCCTCAATCCTACCTCGCCTCCGTGAGACTCGTCTGATTGCTTGACTTCCCGGTGTTGTCGTTTCCCTATTTTCCCCTGTTTCCGGTTACACTAGTTTATACTACTTTGCGGTTCATGACCCCTTCATTCCCGCCCATCGTGCCCTTGACATGTTTCTCTCGCGCGTTTCGGTTTCTCTTTTCATCCCTCCTATTTCCTTCGCCATCCTACACTTCCTTTCACCCCTATCCATGTCCTGCATTTCTTGATCGACCTGTCTGTTAGTACGTTTACCTTTAGATCCGAGACTCTAGGTCACCCACTAACCTTCTCGTAGATTCTAAGTCTGGCATGTATATAAACTGGCTTATAACCACCTAAAGAGATTAATGGGAGCCCTTGTGTTTTCTCGTACGCTCTGTGTGCCTTCCGAAGCCTCGCGCTTCGGGTCTTCAACTTACTCCGAACACACGGGGACCCGGGGACAAAGGTATTGATCGATCTTGAGATGCGTCTTATAAACGCGTTCGGTAATGGTCATTCCTGCTCTAGAAAGCCGCGGGCCAAAGCCGCCGAAAAGTCCCACTCTTGGCCAGGCCTCCGGCCTCACACAGGACACCGGTCCCAGAAATCCACTATTTCTCGAATCCAGGCCATTAAACGTGGCTACCGGCAAGGGTGATCTCTGCCAGTGGGGTCTGACTGGTACACGTCTGGCGATCACCATCTACGATAGTTCACCGTTGTTTTTCACGGAGACCTACAGTGCTAGTAATACGTCTTCCTCTGGAGATTCACTCTCTCCAGCTGGACGGTGATGCTTGCCCACGTTGTACCTTGCTGCCATCCTTCGCATTCATCTGTCTTCTCTTCGATTCATGCTGGATGTCAAGGTCCGCGGTCCCTCAGAAGCACTAATGCCCGACGCATTTAGTTGCTAGGAGTTCTGACGCCCAAGGTAGTAATTCATGTATTTGTATGTTATAATATAGATCTGACTCCCATATGCGCAACCCACGTGTGTGGGAAATATGTTCGTTTGGTCATCGCCTGTCGTCGAAGAAACTGAACATCGATTTCCCCCCAGCTCATTGAGGGATCCGCCTGATATGGCCCAGCCTTGTCTGTCCTTCAACGCGGCACTTGAGTGAGCCCAACTCATGGTAACAAACCTGATATAGATGAAATAATCAAGGTTAAATTCAACATCAATCCAGGCTCACGGAGTACCACTGTTGGTCTGCGATACTACTACAGGACTGTGGGCCCAAAGAAAGAATTGCCAAAAGTCTCCCTGTCATATCCTCCTCCCCTCAACCGTTCTGATTCAACCAGTGGGACTCAACCACAACTGCTTGAGTGCTCCTACTTTCACGCGCCTACGGTAATTGGGGTGCAGGCAACATTGATGAGTCCGGCTGTATAAAAGTGGGCATTATAAATATCAGGCAGGCAAAGGCAAGAAAGATACTGACTTTGAGTAACGCCATTGCAGCAAACCGGGGCGGTGGTGCTGTCGCGCTATGTTAGCATCCTACATGCAATACGAGAGCGGGCGAGCGTTACCATTGCGTGCTGCTGACAATGCCAATGCAGTTTAACCCAAGTATGGCACCGGCATCCAAGGGGATGCCGAGTAGGCCAGCCACGATTCCCGTGAGTGGGTTAGATTGAGCGTAGGTTTGGGTGCAGCATGCCACCGAGTTGACGTTACACTGGCCATCTCTGGCCACCGGGGTAGCAGTAGCAGAGACGCCAGTCGCAACAGCGAAGGCCGCGATGAAAGAGACGAGGGGCTTGGAAAGCATCATTGTGAAAGCTGGATGGAGTCTGTGGTAATCCTGGAGCTGCGCTTTGGACTGAGGAACAGCAGAGCAAGCTGCTTGCTCTTTTATCCGTTTTCCTGGCTTCCCGATTGACCAATGATAACTAAGATATACGCAATTAATTCCGCCAAAGTAGAGGCACCACGCCTTCGCCAAGCCATCAGAGCAATAGGGCCCTTCTTACGCCGATTTGTCTCAATAGAGCCCTGATTGTTACCTCACCATACGACGCAAGTTTCTTCGAGATGCACAAAGGCGGAATGCAATTCCGGCGTCGCCTGCGCGTGAGCGTGGTAATTACGAAAAAAAAAAAGTATTTTGGGTCCTGGGACGTGAACAGGAGGAGACTGGGGGGCACAACAAACGGCGTACCTGTCAGACAGAATAATAGATTAGGAGAGCCTACCCGGGGAAGAACCGATCAAAGCACCCTTGCCTTTCACTTCGGATGTTCGGGCTCATCACCACCTGCACGTTTTAGCTGAGAAGTAGCGCTAGATGTTCAGACACCGGGAATGTGACCATGCCCCAGGGAACTGAAACCGGTCATAGAGGGGCTCTTAGCGGGGAATATCCAGCGCCTCCTTGACCATAGCTGACCTTGAGTCGCAGGAATTGCAGGATCTAGAAGCATGAGGCGGGTAGTGAATGAAGGAATGGCCCGAATGGTCGAGAGCTGTGTACGGGGCATCGCGTTGTATTTCACGATCTACGTTGACCTAGACTATCCGCAACAAAGAAGGTCGTTGTCCAAAACCTGCCAAGTCGTGAGTTCCTTGCTCCTTGAGTACCCAAAAGTCCCTTACTGTCCCCATCTTTAGTGGGGTAATGGATCTGTACTGTAAGTATTGTACCGCAAGAACACCTGTTTCCGGCTTCCCGTAGAACTCTACCAGCCAACCTGTATAATACCTTGGGTGTGTATACACAAGTGGTTTTCTCTCCGAAGGGGCACAATTGGTGCGGTAAATGACTGAATAGGGTCGAGCGTGCATGTTTCCTGCAAGTGTTCACGTGCGAACTGGATGTCAGCTTGATTGATAGGTCCGCGGAGATCGTCTATGTATCGCGCGGTTATTTGGGGCAGAATTTAATTAAAATGTAAGGTACAGGTAGTTTATCATGGAATAGAAATTGTAGTCCCCGTTCAACTTCTTTCTTGATTCATCCACCAAGCCACCGACATGGACGGGGATTTCTGGCCTGGACCACGTCAGAAGGGTTGGTAACGTTTGAAAGTGAATACTAGGTCTCTCAAGCGAGTGGCTCGTGCACCGGAAGTACAACCTCCGGTGCAGGTGCCGTGACCTAGATGGTATTAATCCTTATATGATGCCAGGAGGGATATATAAGGCGCCACATGCCAGTGGATTGCTATTGTATGCAAGAAAAACAGGTCGTATGTGACGGCACCTGCGGCGCAACAGAACGAGAAATTCATGCCATAACCCAACGCATGCTATTTTTTGTGGAGGGCGTATGCAGGCACAAGGCTGCGTCGCAGTCGTATTTGTCTTCGTTGATAAAACAAAAAAGGGGGATCCTAGACAGGAACTTCGCTGTCCTAAGCGGCAATTGGTGGTCGTTCGAGAAATGAAATCAGCCAGCCGTCACATTTGAATAGGTTGATGCATGGGTTTGAACTCGGAAAATTTCCCCCAGAGGAGTCATTACATACTTCTCTTCATATGGAAAGTCACCTACCGGATTTTGTGCGGTGTTTCAGGCCTGAGTGCCCAGAGGTGATAGACCAAGTCACGAGTCACGACATCGAACACACGGCGATGGCGGCGTGGTATTGTTGATGCCCGCGGAAATTAGCTGTCAGAGCGAACTGATCTGAGTGGCTGGATCCACCGCTGTGGGTCGGTGGTCACGGTCGATGACTGTAATTATTCCAAGTAATAGCCCAACGACGGCCTCTTTCAACGCACCGTCACGGTCCGAGGGAGTGGTTTGAAAGCACCGCATTACAATTTGGTTCCAATTGAATCAAGTAGCTGGAGCGGGACACAGCGAACACGCCAAGTCATTTTTTTTCTTTATTGAGGGGCGGCCGTTGCATTTAGTATGAATGATTGTTAGCAACGTAGGAGACGTAACGCTTACAGTACCATAACTTGGGCCCATCATTTATAGGCCTGAGATAGGCATTAGGCTCGCCACTGTGCCGTAAGTGGAGTCAGTTTCAGGAGATGTGAAGGTTTCGAAAAAAAAAATGTAAACAGCTTGGCAAACGTGCCGCGACTCGGAACGGTGGTCCGTCTAAACCGCGAACGGTTCGTGCGTCGCGGACTGCCAGCGACATGCTACTGCCAGTGAATCATGATTCCATGGACGTCGGACTAGCAGCGTGCTTCGATTATTATCGTACCATCTCACGCTGAACCCTACTGTACTTTTTGATCAAATACCTGCCATTATTACCTGGTGTGTGACTGCCTATCGATCAGCCACGGGAAACACGGGTCCGTGATTCCGGTCTATTCGGTGCTGCGCCCAATTCGCCCTCATCTCCGCGTCCAGACAATGGAATTCTCCACCCGCACTGTAGCCCACAATGATGGTGCTCGGCGACTGTCCACCTGGATCTTGATCATGAGCAGAATGACTTGCACAATGATGGGGGCGAAAGGTGACGCTTCGTGACGCCATCACTGTGTCGATTTTACAATACTGTATATCCTATAGTTTCATGCTAAATCTTGAAATCTGATTGGCCAGCTGTCACTGCCTGTTAGGAACTGGATTAGAATAAATTGCAAAATCCAGTGTAATAACCTAAGTGATAGCCTTTGGCTCTGTGGTCGTTTGATACCAGGAGGCTCCCGCAGGATAGTGAAAAATGATGGAGAATTCGATGCACTGCAGATGAATGGCCCCATGATGGCCTGCCAGCTCAACACCTGCTGGGTGTGCTCTACTGTATGGTACCACCTACCTAGCGTCGCGCTGATCAATGGTCTGGTTGGCTTGGTAACCATTGGCACCTACAGCGATGGCAAAGTTCATCCATAAATGGCAACAACCTTACCCTATCTGGCTTGCTGGCGTGGTTCTGAATCGACTCAAGCGCCCATGATTTTTATCCAGGCTCTGAACAAAACGCATACAAAGATAACATTCCATTCATTCTGGGACATCCAGATAGTATCCAGGGAGTGTCTTAACTATAACTACGAAGTGGACATGACCTACACCGCACTCGGCGGTGTCTACTACCAGCAAGCTGGGATGTGCGACCAGGGTCAAACCCCAGCGCGACCAGCGCGTGTCATTCAAACTACATCGCCTCTCGGCCGATGGCGGGTGAACGAGTCGGTTAGCGTGTAAACGTGAGAAAGAGAGTAAGTAAAAGTGAGCGTGAAATGGAAGTGAGTGTGATGATAAGAGAGTGAGAGAGAACAAGAGTGAGTATGTGAATCCAAGGAGCAATGTGTTGGCCTAAATCTTTATCCAGCCTCGCGGAGGTGTGAGAGTGAAGGGGTTAGACGGTTAGAGATATGAGGGTAGCAAAAAGGTGCTCAAAGTGTGTCGAGGATAGCGACAGAGAAGTCGGAAAAGTAGGCAGTCTGGTCACGGGGCGACGCCCAGTCAGAGGTCGAACCTATACATGTGAAATAGGTCTATTAACTGCGCGGGATATCACCATAAAAAGGACGCACCACCGAAGAACGTCTGGATCTGTATGCCACGGATACGCCCAGCAGAGCTGCCACGGAGCACAAGACCAGAAACCTTTATCTTGCTCTCGCCACCGACAAAGAGTTCAATCTCGCCATTTGCTTGACCCGCGTCATTGAGACGTACGCGCTGGGCAACGGTCGTCCATTGACCAGCCTCGAAATGGAACGCCCCGCGACCGACGGATGCGCCGTACGTAGGGTTGCAATCAGAGAGGGGTTCCACGTGGCATTGAACATCATTCTCTTCGAACTTAGGCGGGAGATAAGTGTACACCTCTCCTTTGCCTTCTTTGCGCCACATCAATCTCGCAGACCAGCAACCCTCGTTGTGACGGCCGCCAGAGCACGTGGTTGCGACCTTTTCATCATCGCCACCGTCTTGGGTCTCGTCAGTACCAGTAAGGAAGAGATAAAGACCGATGAAAGGGGACTAACAAAAGCCGGGGAGCTTCCCACCGCGGTTCCACTCCCAGCCTTCTTCAAACATTACGGAGTACCCGAACGTCGCCTCCTTGGCAAGGGTCAAATCGACGTGCTCCGGGCCAGGAGCATAGAACGAGAAACCGCCATCGGTACCACGATGTAAGTCCCAAGACCCTTTCGCATAGACGGCCTCCATCGCTGGCTTAGGGTTGGGCCCTGGGGTCTTGACCGTGTTGTGTGTGAGGGTCCGGGCCTCCACGACAGGTCGGAACGTGGAGTCTGAAATGGGCAACGCGTCCTCGGCATCTTCATGTGTGGTCCACGACATCAAACCTCTGCCGAGCGGGAAGACGGCATCGCCCAACGACGTGTTCGAAGGGCTCTCGGGAGGGCTCTCGGGCTTCTGAGTTGGGGCCGCAGAGTGCGTGGATGACGGCGTAGCACCATACAAGCCCTAAAGTCTCATAAGTGGGACGCCGATTAGTCGTGTGTGACTCTACTTACGCTCTTACCACCTGGGAACGAATGATGCGTGAGATAGCGTGGACGGGAGATAGTGAGCTTCCGGATCCAGGACGGGCGGACGGGGCGTCACACAACTTACGTTTGAGGTGATGACGGCGGTGGCGGTGACCGATGGCTACACCCTCGGAAGAGAAAAGAGCGAGAAGAAGAAAGATAAAGGCGGGGAAATGCATCGCGTAGGGAAAAGAAAAGGAGGAGGGGAGAAGGGGGGTGGGGAACAGGGAGCGGACTGTGTGGAGGAATAAAAGGATGAAGGGTGAGAAAAAAAAAAAGAAAGAGCTGCGAGAGGCACTGACCCGCTTGTTCTTAGTGACCATCACTGGTGCGGTATGATATCAGGCACATGGGAGCGCTCATAGCCAGGCACCCACTGTGGGTGTGATGTGCATTTTCATTTCGGCTTGGCATATTTTTGGCGTCCATTCGCAGTATCGGCCGATTTTGACTTGCTCAGAAAGTAGCCTGTAGCCCTGTGCTGGAGTCATGGTCCTAGGTCAACCATCATAACATGCCAGGGCGGAGAGAGCTTCGTCGCGGCAAAGGACGATCCCTGACGTACAATATTTTACATCCGTCGTCCGTAACTGTATCACGTAACAAGATTTGCGTCAAACTTGACCAATCAGATTGGGGGATTTATTTTTCAAACATTCTTGGGTAACGACGAAAGTACACTTTACCGTACAGTACAGCGCGGAGAAGACTCGGATACAGCAGAGACATCACAACTTCTTTCGCCTACATTCAGTTTAAAAATTCAAGTTATCGACACGACATGAGGGAGGGAGGATAGGTCGCGCTTTAATCATACTTTGAGGCATTTGGGGCATTTGAGGCATTTGAGGCAAAAACAATCCATGACCGTACCACCCCTGTATGTGAGCCAGAACGGGTTCACCACCGAAGAGATTGACATTGTCCGAGGGTTGATTCGGAGGCGCAAAGTTGAATAGGCTCCGTTGCTGCAACTGCGCGATGCGCTGAGCCTCAGGATCAGCTTGCCTTGGTTCCTCCGCTTCGTTTCCCCAGGTCACTGACAGGTGGCCCCGATTGGGAAAATCTATCGCGGCCTGTTGCGCAAGGCTGCGCTGTACAGATTGCTGTACGTCCGCCAAATGCACAAGCCGTCGGCCTCCGGGGCGTGTCGCCGCCGCATCTCGAAGTAGGACATACGTGCTTGCTGGGGTGTCAGGAGACGCCTCGTGATCGACCTCATCTTTCTCGACATCCTTCTTCGCCGCGTCCTTCTTCGCGATCTCGGCGGCCAGCTTCTCCTCCATATGGCTCGCGAAAGCGAGGAGTTCATTAGCCAGCTTGGTGCCGATTACGAGGCGGCCGTCTGCGAGGAGTAAGTCCAGAGTCGCGCGCAGCTTCGGGATCTCTTCCTTTTGTTTCTCCACGTCAAACGGAGCAGTGCTTTTCAAGCTATTCACCTGGTTGGCTACATCGACCTGCGGTACGTTCGGGACTGGCACCGCAACAGAACCTGTCACCCGTGGGAGGAATTTAAGGCTAGCTATGTCTAGCGGCGTTTGTCCGACGCTGTTCTCCGTGTAGAGTTGTTCCGTGGGACCGTATCGGAGAAGAACTTCAGCGAGGGCCGTGTTCGTGTTTTGTACGGCAATGTGCAAAGGGATAGATCCGTCGGCGTCTTTGCGAAGAAAGATGGTGGGGTCAACCCCGAAGCCCAGGATGGTTCTGGTTGTTGTGGTATGCCCCCGCTTCACGGCCACCATCAGAGGCTGCATCAGTGTGGAGTGAGCAACACAATATCAGGCTAAACGATGGGATTTTGTACCGTATTAAAAGCCTCTTTGGAGGTTTGCGCCATGAGCTCGTGCGTTAGCTCCTCCGGAAGGGTCTTCAGTAGATGGTCTACAAATTTGACCCTCTTGGGGTTTCCGGATAGACAAGCGAGGTGGTAGATATTCCAGCTTGGAAGATTCCCGTCATGAGTTGATCGAAGGGTAATATGAGCTTTTGACCTACCCACGAGTATCACGCTCGCTTGGGTCACAACCCTTTTCCAACAAGAAGTCTACGATTTCTGTGCTGGAGCAATAATACGCTGCGGCCAAAATTGCATTGAATCCGACCAACTTCGTCCTGCCTCGTTATCAGCACCGTCATGACAAAGAATGTCCACGATGATCCATACCTTTGGTGAAGTGCTTCCTCCATGAAGTTCGGCTTAAGCACGAATAGCTGTTTCAGAACGTCTATCTTGTCATGTATCACGGCGGAGAGCAGCGGCGACTCGTTCAGTTCGTCGACTTGCCAACCAAGGAGATCTGGGAGGACTGCCTCTAAGTTTTCGAAGCTCTTCAAGTACTGTGCAATGTCATCGCTGTGAGTTGCCGCATAGTATGTATATGCTGCAAGGGGCCGCGGGCCAGCGAGATACTCGACGATCTTGGCCGCGCCATAGGTGATAGCACTACGGAGCAGGTCATAGTTATACATAAGAACCCTGAGTCTATCCTGCACCTGTGCAATATCCGCGCGCCGCTTGCCGCCAGTTTTGAGTCCGAGGTACACGCGCCCTTCTTTTATAGCCTTCTTCATGGTTTGCTGGTGATTCTCCGATGTGTCAGAGGGATAGTAAGGGATTCCGACTCCAGTACGGCGCGTGAGCTCATCAAGCATGTCTGGCCGATCGAGCACCACGGCCAGCTCATAAACCGCAGCAGTGGCTGGCCAGAGACCGGGAAACTGATATAACTCGACGGTGCGGACGAATGCCTCAAAGTCATCCTCATATACGGCTTTTTGCAGCGGATTGCAGTAAATGAGCTTGTCATCAGCTTCGAGGAGTATGCCTTGGGAGAGCAGGAGCATGTACTCGGCAGGAACCTCCGCACGAACGGCGGAAGGTCTCGCTGCGAGGTCGGTAAAGTTGATTTCTTGCTCATCTTCATAGTCCTCGTCCGAGTCGTAACTTCCCTCGTCTGAATCGTCTGGAACGTGCAAAATCAGAGATAATGCCATCGAGGATGTCATGGTGAAAGAATGCTTACAACCTGAGAGGACGCCAGACGTGGGGACCAGAGGTGTGGCTTCGGCATCTGGTGGTTGGTACTGAGCATTGGCAATGGCAATCACAAGTCGTGCTGTATCCCAATGACGACGATGCAGCGCAACAAGGAGCGGCGTCCACCCTATGATTGAGTTGTCAGGTACTCGGCCTCAAATAAACTGTTGACTGCAGCATACCGTTCACCGATGTGAAGGAATCCTTGAAGGTAGTCTGTACGGAGATCTGTATGGGCTCCTTGCCATCCGAGAGGTGCTTGGGGAGGCAGAGTTCCTGGATTGATGCATTGTCTCCAGTCCAGCACGCGCCGTACAGCTCGTCGTATAACACCTTGAGGTGAGCCGGGACGGGGGTTGCTGAGTATGAGTCCCTGACGTGGCGAATGTACCCGGATGTTTGTGGCGCAATGTACCCATGTAATTGGAATGTAGGGTTGCCAAATGTCTGCACTGTTGGGGCTTCGCTGTCTTGTGGCGCTTGGTATGGCACGGCGCCGTAGGAACGCAGAATAGACCCTGCGCGGGCGTAGTAATCTCGGGTAGCCGGGACGTGTTCGTCATTCGGACGGGGTGTAATAACGTTCTGTGGAGTGTAACGTCCTTGTGAAGCCACGAGATCCATATTTTCTTTGGTGGGAAGAACCGCGGTGAGGAATGCACGATATTGTGTCCACGTATCGTCAGCCGGAGAAGTGGGAAGGTCTTGTGTTTCGGTCGGTTGAGGCTGAGCAGGAGTCGCCTTCGATAGGTTCTCGACAACCATGGAAGTCCATTGCAGCAAGTTCATGCTTGGCTGATTGAATTGGCTCTGGTAAAAAAATTGATAGGGTTGGTTAACGGGCACGTCGACAGCTGCACCGAGCGCAGCTAATAGTGAAACAACTTCGTCACGCTGTACAAGTGCGACTTCGACCGGTAAATCAATGCGGGCCCCAGGGAGCATCCTACAAACGGGACAATCAGCACATTCTATCTTAACTAGAGGCAGGGTTGGACGTACGACGCCGCTTCTTCAGCCCTGGAAGTATCCTCCGGGGAATACGCCAACTTGGCGCCGTGGGCAAGCAGGACAGACAGCGTAGCATAGTCACCAAAGAGGATGGACGAGACCACGGGGAAGACGAGTCTGGATCCAGATTGGGCAGGGATATCGAGCACCTTCTTCGCATTCTGGTCGCATCTGAGCAGTGACGCCACGATCCGAGTCTTTTTTGCGAGTACAAGACGATGGAAAATTGTGAGTTGCTTCTCGTCCGCAGTTGACGAGATTGCTTGAGCCGCTACAAGACGATGGAAAATTGTGAGTGGCTTCTCGTCCGCAGTTGACGAGATTGCTTGAGCCGCTACAAGACGTTCAGCAATCTTCGCCGCACGCTCGTCGCTCTGGGTGTAACGCGTCAGGATGAGTGGGTGGAGAGGGTTTGTGCCTTTGACACGGGTCGCGACATTCGGATCGGCGCCCGCCACAAGCAAGACATCCGCGACTTCAACAGAGCCAAAGAGGATAGCATAGCCAAGAGCGGTGAGTCCAAAGTCCCAATCAGGGATGGACACATCAAGAACGTCAGGCTCATCTTTGTTGTCTTCTAGACTCGGAGGGTCTGCGTCCTTCTCCGCGTCACTTTTCATAAGAGGAACCTTTTTGCGAGGCTTGACATCGACAGATTCTTCGGAGGACCAATCGTCCTCGCTGCTCATCCGTACGCGCTCGGCATCCTCCGCATCTTCTGCTGTTGCCGCTTCTTCCGCCTTAGGTTTCTCCTCCGCTGCCTTCTCCGCATTATATGCGCTGCGCGAGAGCATATTCTTGACCACGCTAGTCTGACCCATCTGTGCCGCAAGGTGGAGAGAGGTACGGCCGCCCACAAGTCGCGCTGTCATGCGGGCACCTGCATCAATAAGGGCGTTGGCACACTCAACGCTGTTGGATAGGATAGCGATGTGAAGTGGGGTTCGTCCAACATGATCGCGACGGTTGACATCTACACCGTCTTCAATCATCTGTGTGGTGATGACCGTATCATTTTTGCTGATGGCACCGAAGAATTTGGCCATTGCCTGGATGTAGGCAGATTCGCTCCATTCACCTTCGTCAATCGGGTTGAAACTGCCAGAGATGCTCTGACGACCCGGGTCTTCCTCGATGAATCTAACGGCAAGGGTCATCAGGCGGACAGCGATGTGAAAGGCGAAGTGTCACGTACGCGATGCGACCACGTACGTATGACTTGTCCTCCTCGTCCTGTAGCTGATGCTCTTCGGCGTCCCTGGGCTCCGGGCAAAGCTGCAGCAACAGATCAACTCACGCTCCAGGACATGGGGCGAGGCTTACTTCACAGCAGTCTTCCATACACTCTTCCATTGTGCCGAAAAAAGCTGAATGCCGATGGAGGTGGCGATTCTTGTTCTTTGGATTATACGGAGCTGCCACACAATCAGTACGAATCTAAGTTGGCCGTGGGTAGCTTACAATTGGCACCAAAATCCTGCGAGAAAAGCCATTAGTAAAGATCCCGTGAGCACAGACTTAACGCACGGTTTTGTAGATCAGCCTCTCGATCCTCCTTGCGTCCCATTCCGAACCATAAGGAATATGGAGGTTGACAACGTCATAGTCGCTCGATTCCAATCCACTGAGTACTGCATCTGCTTTGAGGTCACCTTTATACCTACGTCCGCGTCGGGCGTATGCCGTGAAACCACTATTCTGTGTTGGGCGACCACGCAGGACGCTGCGCCGTTGCAGATATAAGTTACGTGATTCTGGGGTAGCAAGTTTCTCGATGGCAAGGAGGCGGGCAAGGCCTTGGACACGGCCAATAGAGCGTTCAAAGATCTTTGATGAGAATATTAGCACACCGTGACATGGAAAGATGGACTTGGCAAACCGTGGGGTCAATTTCGCTACGCTTCAGCTCGGGAACATAGATTTCGAACCCGCGGGAAGAATATTTGGTCAATCGGACTTCATACGAAGGTGAACGCCTCGTTACATCTACCATGTTTGACTGGCGCATCATAGATATAATTGCGCGGGGATTGGCCCAGACACGGTTGCCATCATAGGCGCAGCACGGTGCGTCGACGTCAAAACCTGCGAGTACCTCGGCGGGAGAGCTGTAGAGGCGTAGAACAATCTGGACGCTGCGATACGGATATTGTGCTGACAATTTTGTGAATGAAATTCTTGGCGAATACCATGAACGACTCACAATGAATTGAAACCGTGTGCTTTGTTCTGACACAAATGACGTCCCAAGGAACGGAGTCACGAACGGCTTCATAAATGGTAATTATCTTGCGCTCAGCCTTCCAAAAAGAGGTGTCAGCGAAAAGGGGCGATGAAAAAACGGGGCATAACGCACTTCCTGTGGCGTCAGACCGTAGAGAAATAGATCAACATCGGACGAGGGGAATGCCCTTTCGTGATAGTGCTTCCTCATGGCCCTCTTGCTAGCGGTTGCGGCCTTTGGAAGTGGCACGAGACACGCCTGAACGGAGCCCCCGGCAGCTACTACGTTGCTCCAGTCTGACAGCTGAGAGAGGGAATTCTCCGTGAAGACATTCCAGTTCTTCTTGAATGCCTCGAGGTCGTCGACCATTGCTGGAGAGCCTTCCTTACGTCTCTGAAAATCTGGCAACGGCATGACGTATTTAGCATCACGGTCGGCATCACCAGTGACGACGCGCGCTCTGGTAGTCCTGATATCGCGCGGGGCAGCGAAAACGTCGACGAGGCCAACATGGATGTCCTTGAGACGCGCATTGCCCTTATCTGTGGCAAACAACTTGCGAAGCTCTGCTTCGTCGTCGAGCGATGGCTGAAGGACAGCATCGAGGGATACAGGTCCTTTCGGCAAATTAGCAATGCGTGAGAGGAAGTGGGTAGCCTCTTTGTTCTGGGACATGGTGGGAAGCGTTGTGGATGAGAATTGGAGAGGCAATCGCAGAATCCATGGCATAATTTGTATTCCGACACTAGAGTAGCATGGGGCGCAATCAACGCGTGCATCATAATGTGCGGTACCGCGATCGATTCATGTTCCCAACGCGTCGAGTCGGCCTTTTTTCCTTTCTTGGAAGATTCCCATCACGTGTTTTGAACGTGTCAGGTATCCACAACAATTTCACGGGATCGCGCGCCCAACCGACTCCTTCTCTTCCCACTGGTTCGAGTCATCAAGACTCATTATCCCCCCATAACGATATGACCCACGATATCACAGATGAGTTTCGAAACTTCGTCGATCAGAAGCGCAAGGGCCTTGGTGACTCCCGGCGAACAAAGACCGGGAGACAATCTCATCCCACACCTGGAGATACTCAAATGGATGGCGCTCCTCCATTCATGCAGGCATACATGAAGGAAGCCTACACAATTGTGAGTCAACTCTTTTGTCTTTTTGTTACGCCCGCTTCTTATGCATGAGAAGCTGCAACAAATTGGTTCGCTGACACGTATGCTCGCCGCCGTGCGGCGTGCATACCTCGACGTTCACGCGCGAGTACCACCAGTCACGCGCCAGACCGTGCGTGCTCTTGATACCACTGGCGTGGATGCATGGGTGGATATCAAGTATTTTACAAATGCCGAACGCGACCAAATTGACGTGCAAGCACGGCAAATTCTTGCGCGTTGTGCTGAACGCGTGCATGACATGGAGACTTTGGAAAAGCGTGCGTCTCCTACCCCCGCCTCTCCCTTTCCCGTATAGCCAAACTTGATCGTACACAGATCGGGCAGAGCGCGTCGCTCAATCTTCGAACCCCTTTTACCGCCTTCTTCCTTCCCTCCTCGTACCCGACGATGTCATGACCGCATCCGACTTTATATCTGCTCACTGTGCGGGGGTCGTCTGGTACCTCACCCGACGCCTCACGCAGGTGAGCCAGATGCTCCGCGACATGGAGGAGGAACGCGTCCGTCGCGAGACAGAGCGCACTCGCACTCTCGGCTCTGGTGTAGCTCGTGAGCGGCTCGACATGAGCTACAGCCTCTCGGGGCCCGCGCAACCTGGCTCCAGCAGCTGGTTCGGAAGCGCATCGTCCGCACTCGGCGCAAGCTGGGCCGTGCCCCAACGCGCTCCACCGGAGGAGCTGGACCCAGCCATTTCGGATGACGATGAAGACGACGTCGAGCTATCTGCATCCCAGATCCAGCAGTTCGAGGCAGAAAACGCGCAGATCCTGCGCTCAGCAGAAGACACGCTCGCCGCTGTGCAGCAAGCCGAAGCCCGACTGCTCGAGATTAGCGCTCTGCAGGCGGAGCTAGTTGCTCAACTGACACGGCAAACGGAAGTCTCGGACCAGTTGTACGAGGATGCGATTGCCACGAGCGAGATGGTTGATAAGGGCAATGTCCAGCTCCGTGAAGCCCGTCGCCGCGCGCGTGACAGCCGGAAGTGGTTGCTGGCGTTCCTTATTGGTGCTAGTTTGTCGTTGCTATTCCTGCACTATTATTGAACACTTTTCCCTGCGACTGCGACTGCGACTGCTGGCTGTTCGTATCCAGATTTTGCTCATCTTTTATTCCATGTCTCCCAACACGTGCTAAGCCCATCGAAGTTCCTTGGAGACGACCCACAAGTGCTCGAAGTCACTACTAGGTACCAATTACATGATATACCACCGACTGAAAGAAAAGTTGTCGATTATACTAGCAAGTTCCATCCCTCTGTCGGCGGCTCTGGGGGCATCCGCATTCACAGACTGATGTTGATGGGGATACATTGAATGACTACGGTGCCTGAATACAATCTAGACATTAGCAGGCAGAACCTACGGGAACGCGGGGGAAACGGACCCTGGGCATTGGGGCTGCAGCAGAACGCTGTCTGCTCGCTGCGTCGACGTGTCAGTCCCTTACGCGCACCACAAAACACGAACGAGCAACGCTACCACTTTGTACCACTGAGGGCGTTACAGTTCATCCCGGAACCATCGCAGCATTGTACGTCTTTCGGGTCGCACTGGCTCGTGGAAATTCCGGGAAGCGCGGGGCCGTAACCTGGGACAAGACCCCTACGAATCGGAGTGGCAGATGCGGCGACACTGCTCGTGGCAACGAAGACCATGACAAGAGAGACGAGGGGTTTGTAGAGCATAGTCGTGAGGAGTTGGATGGATGGAGGCTGTGGTAATCCTTAAGGCTGAGACTGCGCTTTGGACTGGGGGAAACAGAAGGGCAATGAGCTGCCCTCTTATAAGTTTACAGCCGTGGCCCTCAAGACCAATAGCGGCAATGCCCGATACTCTTCCTGCTACCAACCGTGCGTAGAATTCCGCCTTGACATTTCCATTTGTTGACCATATGACCTCGCGTCGCCGCTAGAAGTGGTTCGAGCTGTAACGGCCTCTCAAGATACATGGACCCTGTCACTTGATAAGCTATCCGTGGATTCAGGCCATCCAAGTGTAAAGCAGAATCTTACGACGTAGACGAAGATGGGAACGCGTCGGTAGCCTAAGCTCAAAAGAAGCTTCCTTTGAACGCCCGTCGTCCTTAAGGGGGGTCCCTTCCAGAATAATTGGAGTTCCGGATGTCCCCCGACTTACCACGTTGACCCCACGTTCTGTGTTTTCACTTTCTATCCATGACTACCTTTCAAGACGAACTTTCATTCCAATGCCCAGATATGATCCAAAAGGGATATCTCGCTACTCGAGAGTGTACTTACGTGCCACGTTGTGCCACTCTAAGAGGCTGCATCCTCTCTGTCTACTGCATTGATGAATTGACTCGATCACGCGGGTGAGGAAGAGGGGAATCGCAGAAATACCATCCAGCCATAATTCTTGCCCACTGCCACAAAGCCAGGCCCTACCGTCCTCAAGTTTGATAGGGAAGAGCAGGGGATTCTACTACTGTAGCTTCAAGTTGTCCTTCATGTCTTCGCTTCGCGCGTTTCCCATCTGCGGCTATGTATCGTGGGTTACCAGATGCGTGCATGAAGCTTCGCAATTTTTACCTATTCTTTAATGCAAGCAACCTCTTTGTAAGACCACTAAGCTTGATTAGAAAGTCACTGACTCGTCTTTTCCTGGAGGCGTCTCAAACGCAGTACACTCGTTGGTCCTTTGCGCGTCCACGGATCCGGGCCATCCGACGATTACGCATGACGGCCTCATTCTTGGTGCGCGGCGGTTTCTCATTCAGAAAGTACGTTATTTTGTTCTTGGCTGGGGGTCTATTAGCCTTTCTTGGCTTGCAAGATAGTCTTCCTGGCTAGTCTAGACGGGGCGAGCTCGTTCTTATACTGTTTGACGTTCATATTCCGCAGATTTCTGGATGTTTGGTCAATCCGGTTGTCAAACTTGATTAAAATAAAGAGTTACTACTTCGAAGCAGCGTGACCTTTTTGTGGAACAGCCCTACGCCCTCATCGCATTACGGATGGCATCAAGGCGTACGGCATGGCACGTCGCATACTAGCATGACTTGTAGCCATACTACGAGGTATACGGAAACACCCACAACACATTTCTCCACGAGTTTGTGTACCTTCCGGTTATTGAAATGGTATATCCTGCCGTTCAAGCTCCATTAACAAGTTTTTGGGAATAGCGACGGATACGTTCTTACATGTACAACAGCGATTCTTTGTCTCGGCGGCCCCAGGCTTGGTGTATACCGCAAAGAAGCAAACAGGACCATTCAAAGTCTTCTGGACGTTCTGTTACCGCTCCATTCTTGTGCAGGCTTGTCCTCAGTTCATATGCGATGCGCACAAACCGCCCAACTTTGGGAATGAGGCTATCGTTCGCCCTCGTGGCCGATGGACTTTGTCCGGTTTTTGGACGTCTAATTGAGTTGTAGACCACGTTTGGTCGTGCCATGCCATGGGAGTACATTACATCACTGCGACGCGGAGTTCGAAAGTGGCAGAACCGCATAGGTATGTCAATTCCAGGTTGGTGTTTTTTTTTCAACGTCACGGTTGTATCCAGGGCATTAGGCCTTAGGTCTCAAACTCTCGATATCCTTCGTCGCATGCCCCACCTGAAGGGTTATTCGGGTCCCCAGTGATACACCTTGAGAAGAAATTGACACAGGGACACTCCCCTGTCGAAAGACTCAGAATCAGCACGGCATTTCGGAGAGCGGGAGTTACGGGACTCCACGACGTCCATTCATCCATTCACCATTCACCTGTATGGGCGCCCAAGGAGATGGGAGCGTCTCCCTCAACTGACTTGCACTTCCAGAAGGACAAGTCCCGAAACGGTGTTCTTCCAACGCCGAGACCCTCGTTCTAGTCTCCTTTGTTATTCATCCGCATTTTACGGGGATGATTGGAAAATTACCTCCCAGGCTCCAGAGTCAGATGCACAAATGGAAATATGACGTTCATTTCCTCTTTCCTTTTTCCCGTCGAGCAAACAAATACATTTTTCACTGTCGCGTCCCACATGCCTGGCTGAAATTCTGGCGAAGTATCGACGGACCTGTCAACAACACCCGTCCCGTCGACCTCCTCGGGCCGAGTCGGGCGCGATGGGGAGTCTCAAAATATCGCCGATCTTTTTGATACTATGGGGCCATCAGCGATTATGGATAAAGCACCCTCTGAAGCTATTGCCCCCTCTGCCGCTTTTACTTCATCGTTTGTCACTGTGCAACTATTCTCAGTCCAAAACAAACTGGTTCCGTTGCCAAGCCGCCCCTCAAATTCCGCCGCAGAAAGAAAACTAAAAACTTCCTGTCTACGGTAAGTATAATATTAAAAATTACCCCGTAAAGGCGCTTGCGAGGGTGCGCGTCACGCCTACCAATGTCGTGTTCGCGTCATCTCCGCTGCGAAGTCCTTCTTCTCCTGCGTCTCTTTTCCTTTTCGAGCTGCCTTCAAATACAAGTAAAAGAACTCTAGTCTTACTCGGAGACGTGGTGCTACTCTCGCGCATTTGAGG
>Ga0307512_10002073_pt1 | contig 26356 bp, 36 predicted proteins | sample 14_EM_MG_FD_200267 | JGI IMG/M metagenome (GOLD analysis project Ga0307512, IMG submission 200267) | Populus trichocarpa ectomycorrhiza microbial communities from riparian zone in the Pacific Northwest, United States - 14_EM | ecosystem: Host-associated > Plants > Roots > Unclassified | place... | reverse complement strand
GAGACGAACGCCTCTCCCAAAGAACAGCGCATCTGGCTCCTCATGGAGATCGCCGACGAGGCCCAGCGTCTCAAGCTCGGCGGCGAGGACAAGATCCGCGTCGCCGCCCAGGTGGCCGACTTTCTCAAGGGCCAAAACGAAAACATGATGTCCCTCCTGCTCAACATCCCCGGCTTCAACCCCTCCATCCTCGCCCGCCACACATCCTACCCGCACATCGCCCCGCGTTCCTACGCCCCCATCTCCATGTACGAGAACGGCCGCAGACGACGCGGCGCCCTGCTCGGGAGCTCGGCCGACCAGGCCAACCCGACCAACAAAAGAAGACGGGCGGGTCCGCGGGAAGACGATGTTGATCCTGTGGGGGGCGGGACGCCGAGGAGAGACAGGATCGGTGACACCGTCCCCAACTCGCGCTCACGCAACGGAGCTCGCTCAAGAAAGTAAGTCCGTCCGTCGACGCCCCAACTAATATTGTTCTCCCCCCTCCCCCCTCCCCCCTTCCCCCTTACTCTTACTGACTAAACAACCGTACTTTTCGCCTCTATTAGAACCGACCGCGCGGCTTCGCCAACAGAGTCCCTCCGTTCCACCACCTCCCACCAACAAGCCATCTCCACACCAACCGCATACACCGCCACTGCCCCCGCCACCGCCCCGGCACGGCCATCAAACTCACGCAACCCAGCAGCAAAGCGGCGCTCCCGTCCCACCGCCGCCTCCGCAACGCCCGCCCCCGCAGCGAACGGCAAAGTCTTGGCAGCAGCGGCCGCGGCGTCATCTTCCTCCGCGTCGGGTGCGGCGGCGACGTCTGCGGCAGGGTCGACGGCGGCGATGGGTGGACACGCTCCGCATGTCGCGCCGTATGCTCCTGCTATCGCCGCCGTCGGGAACTGGTCTGGTCCCGTGCACGCGCAGCTCGAGGGACCCGGTATGCCCGTCGCGCGCTCGTTGGTGGCACACCTCACCGGTCCTGGCGTCGATGGGGGTAGTGGCAGCGGCATCGGCGCCGGCGCTCCTGGCATTGGTGCTGGTAGCGGCACACCGATGGACGCCGCAGATGGCGCTGACGAGGGTGCCGAGGCGGACGACGGACGTCTGTATTGCTGGTGTCAGGTGGGCAGTTATGGTGACATGGTCGCATGTGACGACAATGAGTGCGAACGCGAGTGGGTGAGTGTGTTGTCCCTTGGTTTTGCTGGGGCGGGGTGTGGCTTTGGGATCAATCGGCTGACTGTCGTCTCACAGTTCCACTTGGGGTGTATCGGGCTTGACGTGGCCCCTGAAGGCGTTTGGTTCTGCGAGGCGTGCAGATCTAAACCGAAGAATAGACGGAAAATTGCTCGAGCGGCTGCATCGGGTGGGGGCAGGAGCCGTTCGAATGGCAATCCTCGGGCGGCGCGTGCTCCCTCCACAACCTGACCGTTGCCCTTCCACCACTGTTCGAAATCTCGGATTCCTCCCACGTAGTCTCTCGCTATTACCTTACTCCCCGTGCCAAATTGACGTCTTTTCCCCCTGTATTGTGACCGAGAGTTCATTTGAAGATATGGGCGCCTTTAACGACGCCACGGCCGAACCTGCCGTGTGAAATGATTGTCAAATTCCACCACCGTAATGATATTTGGAAACGCCACTTCGTACCCTTCCCCCCTCTCCCGTGTACTTTCTTCACGGCCATAGAATAGGACCACTAACATAGGACCCACGAAGTAAAATGTGGACCCTTCCGTCTGTTCAATCTCACGACAATCCCCGATGGATCGACACGAGGCGTACCTTGGCACCGAGAGCAAGCCAGTGGCGGAACCGATCTAGATTACATCTCGATCAGATCTCAAAGTTGGCACGATCCGTATACAGGTGAATCTCGCCAAGCGCAAAATGAAATCCTCGAGCTTCATACTGCATCTCCTCCACCACTTTTCGGTCCATTCAACCACATAAGATGAGGATCGACCCTTTTAATTCCCTCGCGCCAGCCAGAGATGGCGAGTAATCCCGCGAAGGGCCCATCAGGCGCATACGCGAAGACAGGATACTTAAACACTGCACGCGTAGCTGTTGCTGGCAGCACCCACCGCCGCCTCCCCCCTTACGAACGAAACATAAACATGCAGGGCTCAAACACGGGAGTCCGTGGCTTTCCTTATGATACTTACCAAGCTGTGAATCCCACTTTGATGAAATGGTCCTTCTGGTTCGTGACACTGACACCTCTTTAGGGATACCCCCCGCCGCGACCAACAGCGGCCAATCCCACTTTTATGAATAACAGCGGGCAATACGCAACCCCAATCCCAGGCCGCTTGTTGGTACAGGTGATTATACCCCTTGTTCTTGGTTCGCGTGGCCTCACGTCTATGAAACCTAGATGCCCATGCCGACCGGACGCGCACTTAATCAGCATCCTGGCGCGGCTTCTTATGGGACACCAGCGCTCCCCCTTACGAGGCCCAGTGGTGTGCAGGCGCAGGCACCGTTCCACCACCAGGGCGTTCAGTTGCATGCCGGCCATGTCAATGGTTCGCATCAGGGAGCCGCAGTGGGATACTCTAACCTGAGGCATGAGACACCTGCCAATTTCACTCATGGCGCCTACCAGGCTGTCAATCACCAGGCGCTTCGCACACCGCATACTGGACAGCCACATGCGTGCATCCATGGTCACATTGTACGTTCACGCCCCTCACGCCTCGGTGTTGTATTTTATGAATAACCTTGCACATCAAGGCCGTCACGCCTGCGGGCCATAGGCACGTGCCTCCATGTCAACCGCCGCCAAATTTCCAACCCCCCGCACCGACAAGGATTCCGAATGCACATTTGCACCCAAACCCGCCAATGGGCCCGCCAACCCTGCCAATGGGCCCGCCAACCCTGCCAATGGGCCCGCCAACCTTGCCAATGGGCCCGGCGTATACCCGTCAGCCAAACTTGCAGCCCGCTGTTCCACCACAGGAATCACCGCCCCCTTATTCGGTAAGGACACTGGTAGAACCTATACAAGTTTGTGACGCTCACCCTTCCCCCTCGTTCGTGCGTACCAGGAAACTGCACTGTCTCCTAGTAGCACTGCCTCTGTTCAATCACCATCCTCATTCGGGGACGCACCGTCACCTACCGCCCCTTCCCTTCCGCTCAAAGAGAAGAGGCAGAGAGGAACATCGCCCCCGACGGAGGTATCATGTCCGTTCCCTAACTGCAAAGCCAAGCCAAGCCGAAAACAGGAGCTCGAACGCCATGTCGGCCAGCACCTGCCAAACTACCTGTTTTGTACCCAACAAAATTGTCACTTCACGGCAGATCGCAAGTACGCACTGACGAACCACTACAAAACCAAGCATCCGGACGTGCCGTTCGTCCAGAGCGAAGGATTCAAGATCTACGACGCTAAGACGCTCGTCAAACAGCTCTTGAACAAGGAGATTACCTTGGAACAAGCCGAGTCCGAAGCGCAAACGGCGTTTCGAAAACGGGGGGTGGAGCTCGGTAAGGTGGGCCTTTGGCGGCAATGAAGGAAGGAAGGGGTCTTCGACCCATCTGTATTTCTCATGTCGTGATGACTGGAGTTTATATCACCACTACACAGCCCGGAACCTAGTATCACAGCCGTCTGCCTAGGGAATTTTTGGGGTTGTTCGTGTTTTCTTATCTTTCAGGGGACTGTATGACATATTTATTGTGACAGGCATGAAAGTGCCTTGTTCTTCCTATCAGAATTATAGCGTTATGCTGTGTGCCAGTCGTGTCTGCGAACCGAACCAAGTAAACTAATAGCATGGTGCGTTCGGGAGAGGACCACAGCCCCCCACTATCTGCACCTGTCATCCATGGTAGACTGCTATAATTCTAGAATAGTTGCGCACAGCTCCAGTAAGAAAGGGGGGATTAACGAGCAGGTGACAGTGAGAGTACAGCAGGCGGTGGCGGCGGCGATCCAAATATAGCAGTACTGTAGACGCCGAGAAAGGCAATTTGAACATTCCAGTATTGAAACGCCCAGGCCTGAGGATAAATACCAGTACTCAACTCGACGATACGGGATCGCCCCCGCATGCACTATAGTGTCATGGCATGGACGCAAGTCGGCTAACTTCTGGCCATTATTACGCTGGTCCTCACTACTCGAGACACTTTTCGATTGGATGAACTCGGAAACAAGCCGTTTCCTGCAGTGGTTCTCAGTCCAGTATTTCAAGGTCAGTGGGCCCGTGCTCAGGCTCCAAGTCGGTTGAGGCGAGGTCCTTACCTTCGTCCTTTCCAACACACCGGCCAACCTACGGAATCGAATCCGGAAGTACCCCTCAATTGCGTTGTCCTTTGTACAGATCAACTGTCATGCACGCTCGCACGGTATTGGGTTCAAGTTAGACTCCCCTGTGCCCCATCTAGGGCCTTCAAGTTCCAACTACCACCCCTGCCTTCTCACTTGGGCGAAATTGGCCATATTGATCATATCGTCTGTTTTCTAGCGGTAGACAATGACGCCAGTCCACAGGAGGAGTCGAGGACGACCTTGATACCGTCACAGTGGGAGGTAGGACGACAAGATCCGAGTTGCGGGCATGGATACCACCACTAACCCGTGCTCATGCAACGGCGCTCACTCAAGAAAGTGAGTTCGCCGACCCCCCGACTAATATCGCACGCTTCCCCCTTTTACTGACTAAATAATCTTACAATGTTCCGATGATGGACACGACTGCGCCGCCTCATTTACAGTGTCCCTCTGCTCCACTACCTCCTACCAGCGAACGCCCTCCGCATCCGCCACCACCGTAGTCACCGCTCTGACACGGCCCTCAAACTTACACAATCCGGTGAAGCCCAGCGTCAAGGCGGCGCTCTCGTCCCGCCGCGACATCCGCATCTCCCGTGCTCGCAGTGAATATGTCTCGGCAGCGGCGGCAGTGGCAACGGTGACATCCTCCTCTGCGCCGGACGTGGCAGCCGGGATGTCCGCAGCAGGGTCGAGATCGACGGCGGCGATATGAGGACACCCCTGCAGTTAGCGACATAAGCACCTGTTATCGTCGGCGTCGGGTTCCGTGCATGTGCAGCTCGAAGGCTAGTGCCATTGGCACTCCCGGTATTGGTGTTGGCCGCTGATGCCGGTAGCGGCACATCGACGGTCGCCCCAGACGGCGCTTATGATGGTGCCGAGTTGGACGATGTGGGTTTATACCGCCGATGTCAGGTGGGGGGCTATGGAGACATGGTTGCATGTGATGACAACGAGTGCGAGCTTGAGTAGGTGAGTATTGTTTTGTTTTTTTTCAGCGGGGTGGATATATATCGGATTAATCAGCCGACCAACACCGCCGGTTCTACTCGGTGTATATCGCGCTCGACGTGGTGCCAGGAGCGCGTAGTTCTGCGATGGATGCAGAACTAAACCGAAGATTAACATAAGATCGCTCGTGCAGCGGTATCTAGGTGGGGGGAGTCGCCGTTCTATTGAGAACGGCCTTGCTGTCACCCTTTCATCAGTATTGGAAATCTCGGATCCTTTCCATAAAGATTTTTGCGGCTATCTTACTCCTCCTGCCTATTATCTTCTATTTTCTCGGATCGCGATGCTGGAAGTTCATTTCAAGTCCATTTGGTGGCCATCGCTGCAGCCTGAGCTGCTCCGCGCCTGTGCAGCGGTCCGTTTTCCGCACGTCAATCGCTGGTGACGCTCGGACGCCACTGTTACATCCTCGTGTTAAACCCAATCATTAAAGTGATTAAACACCCTCACGTTCCCCAAGGTACGTGGATTTCCGTGGTAAAATTTTGGGGGACCACACCTCATTTATTCAAAAGCTCCCACTGAGGCCGCCCATGAGACACGAGGCACCCATTGGCACCAGTGCCGCAACTCACATCTGGATATCGAGCTCGCCAAATGGGCATCTGACACGGAACCGGGTCAGGGTTGGTAATGACCTGTGAAATCAACCGCTAGCTTATTGTGCATAATTCATTTTTACTGCGGTGCCATCGCTGGTCGTTCAAATGCATAGTCAACCATTGCCCTTTTTCTTCACTTCTTCCCTCAAAATTAACGTGTACGTAGGGCCTATATATCACTTAATATTCCTTCATTTCCATGTGCTTCAGGGCGACAGACGAATAACCCGCGGCAAGCCCAGAGAGGAGCGACGGATTGTGGGAGGCCGTACTTCTCCCAGGGGTTGTGCCAGAAGTGTACCTGTTAACTCCCCATGGTTAGACCTCCTGTGGGGACGGAAATTTTTAGGAAATCGCCAAGCGTATACAGTACTCCGGGTGATACTTAAGGGCCAACACTGTTGTCACCGGCAGCATCCCCACAAGTGTGACCTTGTCTCCCCACTAACGAGACATGTCAGGTGTCAACAGCACGGCAGCCCATGGATTGTTGCACCATACTCAAGCTGTGAGTGCAAATATTGCAGGATCCATTGCGTGATTGTTACTAACCATTCTGTTGGGAATATTCTCTTCAGGTGTGTTTCGCAGCCGCAAACAATTTCTATCCTACGACCATCAGCCTACCACCTCCATCGGATTGGGACAATGTATTGTTAGAAGTGAGTCTAGCCTATCATACACGGTCTCACGTTTATCGAACTTAGATACTAAAGGGGGAATGCGAGGTGTTTGACCAGCATCCTGACCAGACTTTCCACGGGTCGCCAGTGCCCTCCACTACGGGGACCAGTGGAACTCAGGTACAGAATGATCCCCAGACGGGCACTTACTTTGGTGCAGACCAGATGAATCTGGATTTGCAGATGGGAGGGCTTTCTGGGTGTCAGACGTCTATCAATTCCCATCCCCGTGTTCGCTCCTCTGAGGCCGACACTTACGCGACGGACCTCCCACCTCGTACTGGGGGGGTTCACGCATCCCTCTTTGGTCATATGGTGTGTTGACGCCCGTTTGGGTTATGTTCCGTATTAATCTTGCGGGTGAAGAACCCCATGATACATGATGGGCGCGATATTTCCTATCAATTATCGGCGTGCCATCCTGCCCCGCAGACACCTCAAGGCATTCCCGATGTGTCTTCCCATACGACTCCGTCGATGGGCGCCCACGCTTGTCTATCAAACTGGCAGACTACTGCACTACCAGGACCCACCACTCATATGGTAGGCGCCTGTGGCATATTCGAAAATGTGACGCTCACGCATTTGTTCATCCATAGCCGGATAGTCAAATTTCTTCCAGTACTTCGGTCCTTTCGCCACGACCATCCCTTCCAGCATTCGAGGGCGCATCGCCTACCGTTGCTTCTTCCCCAGTGCTCAAAGGAAAGGGACCGAAGAAAATATTGCCCGCGACGGCGTTTTGTCCGTTTCCTCATTGCTCGAGGAAGTACAAACGATCCCAAGAGCTCAAAAGGCACATGCTTGGTCACCTACCCGACTGGATTTGCTGCACGCAATCAGGCTGTGACTGGACGGGGTACCGCCGCGACCTGCTACTGGGCCATCTCAGAAAGGAGCATCAGGACGTCCCGTTCCTCGAGTACGGCTCGGAGGGAAGCGAGATCTACGATGCGAAGAGGCTGGCTAAGCAGCTCCTGAAGAAGAAGATCACCGTGGAACAGGCAGAGCGCGAGGCACACGCCGCGTTTCGAAAAAGGGGTGTGTAGTTGGGTATTTGGCATGCATGAAGGAAAAGGTTTGAGCAATCCGCATTTCCCGTGTCTGCTGGAGTGTTTACTAATTACCGCTGCACAGCACAGGATCACAACCCTCTGTCTGGAACAAGGGCGGCGTTTTTTTATTTGGGAGATTTTATGATATACTGTAGTTATCGTAACAAACACAAGGAACTGGGGCATATCCAGTTCCTTCTCTAGTTGTGTAAGTTCTTCTGTGGGCGAGAATGCAGTGCGAACATAGGTAGCATTAAGCTCTAACTGGCGCGCGTCTGCACGCTTGCGCATCTTCTAAATTATTAGTTCCGCGGAGCTTGCTAGCCCGAGGACGTGCCTGTTGTCTGTACACTCGCCAGTGAGTAGAGGGGCATATGCTCGTTGCGCTATGCTGTCTCCTGTCATCTGCCAGTGTGTGGACCCGAAGTAGCTGTGAGTTGTGCTGTCTTTTCGTACAGGTAAATCGCCGTGTGCGCCAGCACGTACAATACAATGACCAAGTCAAGACTCCTTTGTATCCTCCGCGGCATGACGTTCCGACCGGCACTCTCCGAGTCGCCTTCGCACTTAAAAGAAGTTGCAATCAGCCTTATCGCTGGCGTCGTCTACTTCCCAGCGGTAGAAAGCGACGGGGTGACCGGAGCGCTGGCGTGCAGTGACGAACACCTCCACGGCTATCCGCACAGGGCCGAAGCCTGGAAGCCCCCTCATGTAAAGGTTCCGCAGTGCAGGCAACACTTCCGCCACCCTATCCCCAGCGAGGTCTTGCAGAGCGAGCGGGACGTGCGATATAAGCCCCTCCGACACATACAGATCCTTCACGGCCGTAAAGGGTCGTAAAATCGCCAGCCATTGTGCGTTCTCCGCGGCGCCATGTGGATATCGTCGCCGGCAGTCGAGGATTTCGAGGCGTTCCAACGTGGACAGGGGAGACAGAGACGTGGTGCAGGCTTGCGCCAGAGATGAAAGCTGCCAACGTCGCCTTCTGGATAACATTTCCAACGCGAGCCTTGTGCTGGTGTGGCCAACTGTCCTTGCTTGCTGGTGGAGTGTGACCTCGACGGAGAGCCTGGAAACGACCACGACTGCTTCGTCGAATGCCTTGAAATTTTCTGTGCGGTCGATGAACCGGAGGAGTTGAGGGATGTTGAATATAGGTTGGTTAAAGAACGTTACGGTGAGATCGTCGAGTAGAGGGACGTCGATTCGGGAAACGAGGCCCTCCAGATACTCACTAGCGCCCTTGAACTGCAACCGAGTGAGGGAAGGAAGGACTCCGCCCTCGAGCGAAGGCTGACATTGGCTTTCTCCCTCCTGTCGAGATCGGAATCCAACTTGAAGCGTTTCGAGTTTGGTCATTGCAAACAGGCACGTGAGCATTGTCGCTGGGGGGATGTAGCCAGAAAGTGGAATGTCCCAAAGGCGAAGGGTGACGAGGTCCTTGGCGGATAAGAGCAGCTTGTCCAATGCCGGGAACGGGATTCCACCCAAGTTGAGGGTTCGCAAACGCGGTCCAGTTCCACCCAAGAATGAATCGGGAAAGGGCGGCGCCGCTTCGTTGTCCAACCGGAGCGCCAGTTCTGTCAGCTTCGGAAAAGGCTCCTGCATCGCCGTCGCGCATATTTCCCACACAAACATTCCAACTTGCCAGAGGTCGATGCGGCGTACGCGTTCGCGACGATTGAGTGCGGCAAGGATGTTATCCACGTGCGAACGCCAGTCGCTATCGTCCCATATGACGAAGATAGGCAAGGCTGGCCAGATGTCCAGCATTTCCTTCACTGGTTTTCCGTTCGTGCAGAGAATTTGGAGGTTTAGGCGACGCGGCGATGCGAACACGAGGTATCGCCACCTTTGGCATACATGGACCAGCGTATGCCATATATCTGCGCGGTGACCTTCGTCCACGTAGAAACTGAATATTTCCAACAGGACATAGTCAGGGAGTGCCCCAATCGTCACTTTTCGGTAAAACTGATCTGCGCCAACCCAATTCAGTAATAGTCGAAAGACCCACGCTGACACCCCATATAGCACTCACCTCGACAATCTTCGACCCACATCTCTTTCTGGCGACGCGCAACATCCTTTCCCTTACTTGCGCCCTTGACAAGTGGCAACGGGGGGGTGCTGCGAGGATTGGCGTCGTGTCAGATCCGAGTCCTTGTGGTCGAGAACTTGAGGACGTACTTGTCAGAGACCATGATGGCAGAGATAAACCAGTCTGGAGACCCGATGAATAGGGCGGCCGCTTTTGTATCCACTCTGGGCATGCTCCCCCAAAATCGAATGAGGCCATGTACACAGCCACAACAGAGATAAACCCGATAACGAAAGGGATCCTGGCAATGGTAAACCCCCGTTGGGGAATTCAGGTCAGTTGATCATACTGCTTGCCTTAACAGGTCTTCTGATATAGAGCCCATGGCTCAAGGAGCCAGCCAGACAAGGTTTCCATCATGGGGCAAGAAGTATGGGCTCTATTGGGCGCGCACTTGGCTTACGTACATGTCATCCTGCCTTACACGCAATCACTACATATCATAAAACATCGAATGTACCGTGACGACAGGCTAACAAACGCGCTTTAGCATAGCGTCTCAGGTAATGTTCGTCGGTGACTGACCTTTAACAATAGGTGCTTGTTGGAGCCACCCCGAGAGGATCCCCCCGATTTCTTGTCTTGAACTCCTCCTGCGGCTCCGCTCTCGAGGGCATTTAGGCGTGTTTCCAATGTATCAAGGCGGACATGGATCTGTTCTATAATTTTGGTGTGCTCTGCTTGTGCTTCCTCCAACTGTGTTACTCGCGCTGATACCTGTTTAAGTTCAGCGGCGATCTGGCTTATTGACGCGTGTATCGGGTCGAGCCCTTGGGGGTAGAAAGGCGCTCCTAGGCGGCCTGGCCGGGGTGGAGAGTGTGGCCGATGGCCGCCCAGAGACACTGCGTCGTTTCGCCTATTGTTCCACAAGGACGGATCGCTATCTTGGGTGTAGGGGTTGTCGTCCCAGGACCCCTGCGTTGGCTGATGTGGGTGGTGAGTTCCTCGAACCTGTGTCGGGCTAACGGGGGAATAATGCGACTGTCTGGAATAGGGCCTCGGGTATGGTTTGTACCTTCTTCCCGTGGACTCTGCGGAGATCGTATCGCTGGCATAATCATTATTGAGAGGGGGGCGAGAGGATCCCGCAGAAGGCGTCTGAAAAAGAACAGGTGAGTACTAACACATCACAATATCAACGTTAATTCGATACTGACTCTTCCTACAGAATGGCCTCTGTTAGACCCATCCCAGTCTGTGAGGAAGGAGCTGCTGGATGGGGACTTGGGAGCACAAGTGATTAATCTCGTACGCTCTTGCCGCAACGTCTCCGATACTTACATGCCTTATCGCACTAGAATATCCTTGACCATATGCACCTCCCCCCCTCATAGGCCCCAGGTTGAGCACATCGATTCCGTGCGCATCTGATTCGTGGGTACCAGACACGCCTAAGGAAGTGGAGTGTTCTTGCACGGTGTGTAACCCCTCGATTGCTCAACAACTTGATCTTCCTGAGCGCTGTTCGATATAGCAGCGCTTGAGAAGTCCCTTTGGGTCGCGGGTTGGGTATTCATGTCAGCTGGATGACAGAGAGCGCGAAGGAGGGAGGAGGGGGGGGCGAGGGATGATATATGGTCGCGCATATACGAGGATCATCATACTTCGACTATGTTTTCTTTTTTGACTATGATGACATCATAATCTGTGGTTAATCGGATTCTCAGTAAAATTTGAGTGCGTCTTAATTCTGGGTGGAGCTGATGTCTGCTTAACTCGCGCGTGAATAATCTGACCATGCTGACAGTCTTGGGCGGAGGCTAAGCAGGGTGTCTCGTCGTCTCTCGAGCATATTGGGTTGATGAGAAATTTTCATATCTTGCCACTCAGAAAATGGTATTTTATAAGATAGTCCGACAATAAAGAGCAGTCAAAATAAACTCGTTCCCGCAGTGAATGTCGTCACCGCCGTACCAGGACAATTCCGTTCCATATGCGTACGCGGGTCGCCTTGAATATGCGATGGCTTATTCGATTAGTTTCTCATGCACGCGTATAATATTAGTTTACCATCGCGAAACAGAACTAAAAATGAAAGAAATGCAAATAGGGATCTCCGACGTAATAATGAAAAAAGCGGCAATACCATACGTATGTACTCCACTATCAACGTCTCTTTGGGTCCCGTCGGTCGTCGCTGGGTGAACGATCTCTCCGCTTCCTGGACGCGGAGATCAGATCAATCGAGAATTTGGATGAATTAAAGCAATCGACACGGGTAAGGTCGACTTACCGACTGCGATCATCATAATCCACAACCGGTGTCGCACTACCCCGATCCATGACTCCAAAACCACCGCCACCGCCGTAGTCCAAACCATCGACGGCCTGGGCGTTGTTGTCCCGGTCCTTGTACTTGTTTTGATTCCGGGGGCCGGTTGGAACATTGGGTGGGAGGGGCGACGCAGGCCGTGCGGGTGGGACTGGGTGACCACCTAGGACATAAGCCATCAGCCATAGACCCATGAGCAGAGAGGTAGGGTGGAAAAAGGCGTGCCTCTCCCTCGAGGAATGAACCCACCGCGTCCACCACGCATCATCATACCACGCGGGCCACGGAATGGACCCTGCGGGATGCCACGAGCGGGGCCCACAGGCGGCGACGGTGCGACGGGGACTTCCATGTTTTGATACATGTGTTGCTGTTGTTGCAACTGCTGCTGCTGTATCTGCTGTTGCTGGAGCTGCTGCGGCTGCATTTGTTGCTGCTGGAGTTGCTGCTGTTGCTGCTGCTGTTGTTGCATCTGTTGCATTCCGCTCTGGTCCTAGACAACTTCGTTAGACCCGTCGCTAACGTGTCCAAGAAGTGGTAGCACACCTGAATGCCATACTCTGGCATACCCATACCTACTCCCATGCCAGCTTGCGGAACGAAGCCTTCCACACCCGCACCCAACTGGTCGGGCATGGGCCCCTGGCCCTGCTGTGGCGCGCCGACGCCAACACCAACGCCGACGCCATCCATGCCCATCTCACCACCCATGCCAGCCATCATGGGGTCCATCATTTGGGGACCCAAATTCATATTACCCATTTCAGGCGCCATCATAGGATTCATGCCGGACTGCATCATTGGCGGACCGCCGTTGGCCATCATGGCAGTAGCGCCAGTCATAACCATAGTACGGAGCTCTGGGGGAAGCTGAGTGAGCTGATCCTCGGGCATGCCCGAGAAGTTCTGCATCCATCAATAAGCAACACGATGAACACCCAGTTACAGAATGTTTTGGTAGAGGAAAGTACGCACTACGACATTGGTTTTCAGGACAGCTGCGAGGTCGCCGAGCTCGCGCCGTCGGTAACAATAAGCCTCCCAACTGATCTCATCGAACCCGTAATTGAACCAGTCGCTGATGTCTGACCCTGGCCGTCGCCACGCCTTGTCTGCGAGCGCTGCCATGTCTACTTCAAAGACCGGCCGACCTTCCAACATGCCCGTTGCTGTCGGGTCGATTGCTGGGTGAGAGGGAGGTGCAGTAACGGGTGGAAGTTTGCTTGGGTCGGGACCCTCTTCAGCACTTGAGTTGCCATCGAGCGCAGACGACGCAGGGGCGGTGGGAGGGACAGTTATAGGGGGAGTTGCAAGGGGCTTTGAAACGGAAGCACTCGTAGGTGGTGGCTGGGCCACTGGGGGCTTGGCGGGGGCACCTCGTTCGCGGGGAGTGTATTCGGTTGTTAATGATGGGCTGGGTTGGGGGGCTGGGACGAGGCGTTGAGAAACAACGTTTACATCTGGGAAGGGACAGAGAATGGTGGTCAAACCTTTTTGGGGTGTAGTGGTCGTATTGCGTGGCGGGGGTCTGTTTGGCCTGAAGAGAGATGAGAACGAAGGAGGTACGAAGGACGCGTGGGCTACGCACCGCAAGTCGAGGCTCCGATTCGTGGGTTCCATTATAAATTCAATGTCCTGTGCATCATCTTCAACGTATGAAGGCCACATGTAGCACACAAGAGCTCACCTCCTCGCTCTCCTCGGACGCGTCGCTGCCATCCCCATCCCCATCCCCATCTCCAGTCACCGCATCCGCGTCCGCGTCATCGCCCGCTTCCTCGGCGTCATCGACTTGTGGAGTAGTTGCGTCCGCAGAAGGATGGTCTGTTTGGAATAGGTCGTCGTCTGCTGGTGCTGTCGTGCCGAACGGAATGCTAAGGAGTGCGACGCAATGTGAGAGGGGTGTGCGGGGGAGGTTGTCAAATTGCTGAACTCACTCATCCGGTTCAACTGACGCACGCACGCAAAAGAAGTGAGCAAAATGTCGATTATATTTCGTTTGGGACGAGTAGAATACAAAATGCGTCTGGAGGACACAAGAAGACCAAGGAGGGGTGTCTCACCAGCTGAGGGTATGGCCAGGTCCGCGAGGAGGGCGGGGGGCACCTTTGAAAGTGAGGACTCTTTGAGTTCGGAATCGCCGTAGAGAAACTCGTCGTCGTCATCCCTAGGATCGAACTTCAGTAAGAAAAGTTGTTTGGCGATTTGACGACCACGAGCGACACACACATTTTCCAATCCAACAAAACCGATCCTTTTTTCGAACCCGCCACTCGGTCTCACTTATCCCTTATGCACCCCCCTTTAACCCTTATCATTCGCACTCCGAAATTAAAATTAATTATCTATTCACTATGGTCGTGTCTCATCCTCGTCCTCGAGACTTTTCTTCAAACCTTCGAGCGTCCGTGCCAGTTTACCGCCACTCGCCTCACTCAACACCGCAGCGAGCTGCATGCCGGGGGTGCTAAGCAATCCAACAATTTGAGCATGCAGCGTCCCAAACGTCGGCAACTTCGCGACCTCGTTGACGCCCTCCGCCTTGAACACGCGACCCTCGATGAGTGCACCCATGAGCATGAGTTCCGGCTCGTGAACTTTGCGCGATCGCTTCACGCGTCGACCCGGATTCGGTGGGTCTTGCGCTGCGAGCGCGGCGGCCTGCTTCAGTTCCTCCGGCGTCGGGGGCTTGGGTTTCGGAGCGCTGCGAGCTAGCGCGCGAAGGATCGCCTGAAGCTGCGGCGGATTGAAGGCGGGCAGAGACAGCACGGCAAGTCCGCCTTGCACGGTCTGCGCGATTTCCTCACTCGTCTTGGCGTCGATCGGCGCAAAGTCGCGAAGCGCGACGCCGAAAAGAGAGGTACGGATGACGCTCAGCGTCGGAAGCGTCGGTGTTACTTGAATAGGGTTTGGACCCGGATTCGCGAGAGAAGGCGGCGGTGTAGCATGACGTGATGCGGCCTGCGCAATATCCTTGCGTAGTTTTATGAGTCTAGAGACGGAAAACTTGTTGTGTTGGAGGAAGATGAGAGGTGACTGTACGGTCGACTCGAAGAGACGGAGGTATTGGTGATAGAGAAAGGTTTTCTTCTCCGAGTAGACACGAGGGCTTGGCTTGTTTTCGTACACCCGAGGTGGTTTGACCGAGACAGAGTATGAGCGGGCATGCTGCCCAACAAGTGACCCAAGCCCCAGCCGTTTGAACGAGTGCATTAGAGGGTGATGTGCTTTCGAGCTCCGACAGACTCGTACTTGAAGCGCTTGCCGCACTGTAACGGTGTATACAGTATCGCTATCCGTCTTTCAAGAAAAACTCCCATGTCCTATCCTCCCCACCTTCACCAGTCTTCCCCCGACCATGTGCTCTTTCTCCCTTCGTCACCCTATGCTCATAGCCTCTCCAGTCACTTTTATTAAATACAAATGAACGAAATTGAATGTACTGTGGGTTCGGCAAGTCTGCAGACGACCGAGGTGGAGGTGGATTCTTCGCTAGCTTTGGCACGCCCCTATGCAAAATGATATCAGCGGATTAGCCATTGCAGGCAGCAGCGACACGCAGACCATTCAGTATAAGGTGGGACATTCCGCAACGTTATGAGGATGGTTCCTCTGGCGCGCCCACCTGCCCCGACCACCTCATTTTGGTCATCATCTGCCAATGGATCGTCATCATCCTCCGAGTGACGTTTGCGCTTGCGGGATGCCTCTAACTGCGGCATAGGCCCGCGAACCAAAAATTTCGCCGCAGAGCGAAGAAAACCAAGGATGAGGACCTGATTGGACAAAATGTTCCTGTCCTGGTCGGTTATTCCTTTCCCTTTGGCACCCCTTCTCCCATCAGCACACCACATAGTTTAGTGACGTTCACTCACCGGCGTGAGGAAAGTTCCAGACTATGCGGTCGAACTCTCTCCCCTTGAGTGCTGAGGTTCTCTCTAGCCTCGTTGCGTTGACAGTGAATAACACCTGAGCACCCTTTTCCCGCAGTACACGGACGTTCTGTTCTGCGTCAGGATACTTTGAATAACATTCCTCCTCTGTATCATATGCAGTTGCTACGACGTTTGCGGATGGAAGATGTTCCAATGGCGTAGGAGGATGTTGCAGCAAAGCGACGGCGAAGGAGAAGTTGCCCTCTCCGATAAGGAGGATGCTATCCGACGCTCTGAAAGGAATCGTGGATCGTCGCGGGTTTGCCGTCTTGGCAGTGGGTTTTCCGCCCACTCCTTTCGCGCGATGATTAAAGGCGAGCGTGGCAGCATCCTCGGCCTGTTTTTTCTTCTTAAGCCGAGTTTGTGCGGATGAGAGCGCAGCTTTGAGTGACACTTTCTTGCTCTTGGCCATGAACGCCGAAAGACAACACGGTCAAATAAAAGCATACGTGCATTATGATTATGTTACACGTTACACGTTTATAGTTACTCTACATGCGCTCGTGCTCCTTCATACACCCCACCTTGCTGTAACTTTCGTCTCTCCCACTCGCACTCCACTCCTTCCTTCTGTATCACTCTTCGTCTACTCAAATCATGGTCCGCGCTCTATCACATACCTTTATTGGACTCAATATACTAACTCGACCAATAGTCGACTTCCTCACGCGACATGCGCCAAAGGAATGAGCAGTTCGGCGCGAAAGCTCGCTCTGGCAAGAACCCCGTAAACGCATCTCGAAAGGAGAAATTAGCAAAACAATCGCCTATCGGTCTCTGGGCTCTCGGCATAGTTCTGTTTGTTGTCGTCGGTGGAGGTACGTACGACGTCCTTTTCCGTCCTTCACAGCTCACACTTCTTGCGGTCATTCACAGTTTTCTTCGAGGCCATTAGACTCGTCTTCCTTTGAGGAATGAGACCAGATATTTATATTTCGCATTCATGCTTGCATCATATCTGCATCTCGGGCTCCCGCTCGCTCATGCGACACCTTTGCCTTGCTTGCTAGCCCACTTGTAAAATGTTCGCACCAGTAGCGAAGTAATTACTCCATATTTGCATCATATTCGCTGTCGCAGACCCCCTCATTTAGCGAGCGAGTCTCCTTCCAGTATATCAACTTTCGTCCATATCTCCTCCTGATGCGCTTGCGCTCCCACTCATGGGTGCGCTTTGCACCCCACTTCCTCCGGCGCGTCCCGCGCCCGACCCAGAGGTGCCTGTGATCTCGACACCCTCCATCTGTTCCGACTCTAGCTGCTTTTCCTCGATATGCACTTCCTCTCCAGCCCAGACATGCATGGTCGGCTGCCATACCATCACCACGTTGTCCTCCGACGTGCTGACCGCCGTCCAGTACTCGCCCATCCCGGGTGCCCAACAAAAGTCTGAGGGACGTGCCGTGTGACCTGTGGTTGGGGATCATAGGTGGGTTATCGTCAAGTATCAATCCATGCATCAAGGACGCACCACCATGAATGAACATGAGTTCAGGTGGGCCATCCTCCTGATCGTCTGGTGTCTGTTCGACGCCAATCTGTGAGAGGTCCCACACATTAATGCGGCGGTCACTCGACGCAGACGCGAAGATGGTGGGGCCATGTGGGGACCACGCGAGGTGCAACACCTCGTCTGTATGTGCCTCAAATGTGTGCAGGGGTTTCCCCAATCTTTTAATGTCGTGCAACAGGATAGTCTATTTGGAACCATTTATCAGTCGTCCTCGTGGCGCGGCGGACTTGGACGCGAACCTTGTCTGCGCTGCCCGTAATGAGAAGGGTCTCAGCACCTGGATTAAATGCGACCGCTAGTATTTCTTGATCATGTGCCTGTATGGAAGATGTTGGGGCCTTTTGTCGCGTGTCCCAGCTGCAAGAATTTTCTATGAATTCAAACAGAGCAGAATATGAAAACCCACATTTTAAGCATCTTGTCATCGCCTACACTGGCAAACATGGTCTCGATCGTCGCATGCCAATCAACATCCTATCGATCACGTGTCAGTTTCTGTTATCGCCGTACCCGCGAAGCAGAACATACACCGACGACGGCGGTGTGCTCGTCAAATACGTTGAGAGGCTCGACAGATGAATTTGCTTTTGAGTAGGCATTGACATCCCTGAGACGGCAGACCATCAGCGAGAGGGACAAAGGAAAAGCACCAGGTCCTTGCCAGTGGCACACCGTCTTGTCCTCGGACGCGCCGAGGATATGGCCCTTCTTACTTGGATTCCACGCCAGTCCGAACCTTTGAAACGCCCATCGTCAGCCCACCCGACCTCATCCGCAACAACAGCATCAGCAACAGACACAAAACACTGACCCCTCCTTTGTCTGACCAACGAGCCGAATGTCGGGCTTGCAGACGCCGCCGCGCTCGGGCTCGCTCGGGTGTTTAGTGCGATCAAAGACGAGCACCTCGCCCGACACGGCCTTGGTCGCGATCAAATCCGGGTTCTGCGGCATATATCGCGCGCGGTTGACCTCGCCCGTGTGGTTGATCCGCTGCACGACGTTGACCCGCGCTTGGCTCGCCGGCAGCGTGTGGCCACCCAGCTCGCCCCGTTCGTCGTCGTACGCGCTACGGTCGAGCACGTCGGCGCCGGCACCCCCGGTGCGCGAGGGTATCTGCACGGTTGCGATTTGAAGGTAGTCCGCCGCTTGGCCGGAGGTGTGCGTTCCGAGTAGCAGGCGGTGCGTCGTATAGGGTTTATTCGGGGGGCTGAGAGAGCCGCATGGCGCGCGCACGTGTGTAAATCACCGGTCGTCGATCGAGGTGAGCCAAAACATGGCGAGATGGGACAGCGAAAGAAGGGACGCACGATTCTTTGTCCGGGAACCATTGACAGGTTAGGCTCGGCCAGTCAAGCGCATGCGTTATCATCAGATCATACAGGTATGGGGCATTCTTCTTCCTGACGGGACATGTACATGACACAGTTTATGCGTGCGATGGTTTCCTTACCATATCTTGTACTCCTGCGGGGAAATTCAACAACTGCGTAGCTGCTGTGTTTTGTCCTGGACACACACCTCATTGATGAACTTGTTCTCCTCCTCGGCATCCTCAAATTCATCTTCTGTAACGGTAGGTTTCATGTTGCTCAGAAAGGGACACGGATGGGCAGTATTTAGATGGAAAGACAAGGGATAAGGAACACTACAGACGCGACGCGCTTGAAGCGCGTATCATGAACAGATTCTCACGCCCACAGTGATAACACCAGCCGCGTCCAAATATCCTCGGGTGAGCGAGTGACCCTTTATGGGCCCATAATTCTATATTATGCTAGCAACCACCGGGCACAAGTGGACACGCAATACGTGCGTCTAAGACGATTCCCACTTTGCAATCAACTTTTCTAGATCGAACCGAGGGTCCTCTGGGTCTGTGACAACTGCAAGTACAACTAATCAGCAAACAGCAGACAGAGCAGTTAGAAAATGCCTCTGGGGAGACGCAAGAAAGGAAGATACAAGGCCAAACACACGTCCAAGCGAACAGAACAGGAGTAGCGTTGGAGAAGTAAATTGGCGTTGCCAGCATGTACGCGTTGCCTCTGACATGTGTGGCACATGCCGCCCAGGTGAAAAGGGTAAGAAGTGGCGTCACTCACCACCGTCCTTGCCACCTGCTTGCTTTTTCTTCCATGCATCTTTTGCTTGCGCTATTAGCGTTTCTCGCTCATGCTTCGCATGGTGCGCCTTCTCCGCGTCACGCGCGTTTTGTAGCGTTCGACGATGGTAGATGCCATAGCATACCCCCGAGAGGAGCGCTGTATACCGGACAACCTGTCACAGTGGTCATTAAGTGGCTCTGCGGGCGAAAGGCACTGAACACACGTTGACGGTGGAAGAGACCATGCTGTCGTCCTATTTTACGCGACCGAGGACGGGGCGGTGTGGGGATGGTTCTATATAAAATAAGGGTCTGCATTGCAAGAAAAAAATTGGTTCAGTAACCCCGCCAATGAAGGTGACATGAAAGGAGAAAGTACTGACGTGAGGGCGTAGCAGTCGGTCACAGAGGGAGTCGGTGTTGTTGCTCAGTGGGCCAGCGAGCAAAGCTTATGTAATTAACCCCCACTCCCGTAACTCTCCCGTTCCAGTCCCGTACCGGGTACCACTCCCACAACTACATGATGCCGGTGGTTCAACATGTTCAATGGTCAGAAACGTGTTCACAAGACACCCATGCGCATTTCCCAGATTTGAGGGATTCGTAGCTGTACTTATCTGCATGACCGTAGTCAGACTGGGTTTATGTGATCAGCTCCACATTCTTGCCCTTTCCTTTCTAGTTAATCGCCATGTCTTCATCGACCATATCACCGTCTTCACCTCTCAGTGGAAGTTGTTTCTGCGGCGCAATCAAGTATGAGCTGTCTGCGCCGCCCGTGCTACGCGCGTACTGCCATTGCACACAATGCCAACGATTGACAGGCATGTCCTTTTTCCATTATGCTGACACGACCTCTCAAAAACGCTTTGTGCTCAGGCTGCCCATTCATTCATACCATACACTTTCCCGCCTCCGCCTTCTCGTGGAAGCACGACAATCCCGTCGACGTCCTTTTCGACCCACTTAGGCCCTGGAAGAACCGCACCCGCTGCCGCGCGTGTGGTGTCGCAGTCGCTTCGCTCAACTCGAAAACAGACAGAGTCAGTGTGTGGGGGCCGCATTTTGCTCGCGACGACGCTGGACGTGTTTTGCGCTGGGACGAAGTGCGACCCACCGCCCATATCTATTACGGGACGCGACTATTGGATATAAACGACGATTTGGGAAAGTGGGAGGGATATGAAGGAGAATCAGATAAGATTGCTTAGGCACATGTCTTGAGTCAAACGCCATGTCTTCATCAACTATTACACCGTCTTCGCCCCTCAATGGAAGTTGCTTTTGTGGTGCAGTCAAGTATGAACTGTCTGCGCCGCCCGTGCTACGCGCGTACTGCCATTGCACTAAATGCCAACGAATGACTGGCATGTTCCTCTTTCACATTCCCTATCGTACTAGCTCATCCTCACAAAGGTTTTGTGTTCAGGTTGCCCTTTCCTTCATACCGTGCACTTCCCCGCCTCTGCCTTCTCGTGGAAGCATGATGCCCCCGTCGACACCTTCGTCAAACCACTCAAACCCTGGGCGACCCGGACTCGCTGTCGCGCGTGTGGTGTCAACGTCGCTTCGCACAACTCGAGGACAGACGAAGTTAGCGTGTGGGGCCCGCATTTGCCCGCGACGAATCTGGGCGTGTGTTGCGTTGGGACGTCGTGCGACCTACTGCACATATATTTTATGGGACAAGGCTATTGGATATAGATGACGGTTTGGGAAAGTGGGACGGGTACGAAGGAACATTAGATAAGATTGCCTAACCTTTGGCAAGTTTATGTGTAACACAAAGTTCTGTACGAGTGTCAACAAAGTCCACAAAGGCTATGTCAAGGTCCAGGCCCAGTTATATACGAGTCATTAAATGAGAGGATGCAGCAATCTGTGATCTACAGGGTAATACCGCCACTGTAAAATCGAAAGCTACTGACTTACATGTTTTTTTTTCTGTGAAAATCTTCACAACATTTTTCTCAAAGAAAAGATGCTGGGACTTTTACAACAAATTTTGACTTAAAATTCACACAAATCAGATCAGTAGATAAAGCAATGAAAGTCGCATGATTTGAAGATCCATCCTGCTGAGTGGTGGTATAGTAAGTACTTTATCTGAGTGTCTCCCCAACATCGCCGCCGCCATCGCTCGCGGGTCGCCGTCGCCGTCGCCGTCGCGAGTCAAAGCGACCCGCTACGTGGCACGTAGTCAGCGAATATTTGAGGACCTCTACCAAGGTCGAGGTGACACGCACGAGCGCGTCTCGGGCGCGGGGGATGTTTTTGGCGATGGCGGCGGTTTGGAACTCGTTCAGGGAAAACGCAAACACCGCGGTCACCCTGAGGAACATTAGGCTTGCAAAAGTGAAAATAAAGGGGGGCGCACCTGGCAGCCCTGTTGGCCATGAGATGGTGCGCCTGCTCGACGACTTCTGCCGCGGCCCTGACGATGACGCCGCGCGCCCAGGCGCCCACGCGCGTTGAGGCGAGATGGGCCACAGCACGATGGCCGTTATGAACGACCCGGGTGTCGTGGAAGCGAGAGGGAAAGGGCATGGTGAAGTAGAATGGGAATGTGGAGGGGTGTCGTTCGAAATGCAGGCGCGGCGAGCGCTCGACGTATGACGTGACAAAAAGACTCGGCAGCACCCAAACAAAACAATGCACGACGTACCAACGCAGGTAAATATACAGTGCAACTCTCAGAGCGAGTGGGCTCGTGCAAAGCTCACTCACTCGGTCATATTACCGCCGACTAATCCGCCTCGGTGAATACCGCATGTGCCAGCGGACCACTGCAGTCAACCAACCCCCATTTTCCCCGGTCCTCAACACGGCCGACAAGACACTGGATGGATTTGAGCTGCTCATCAGGAAGATTATATAAAACCTTGATTTGCCAGAGCTGCGACAGATCAGTAAGGTGTTGGCCCATGCTCACATACGGGTTGCGTCGACTCTGGATGCTGCGTTGAAAGTACGGAGTAGGGCATGTATTGAGAGTGGGCACGCCTGGAGTTGTCCAGGGTCGTGTTGGTAGTAGAGGTTGGATGCGTGGATCGAGTCAGCCTTCGATTTTACGGAAACAAAGGGGGGAACGCACCGCTCATAATCTACCACCCAGGTACGAATTCCCGACTCGATTTCGTCGATATCCTCCTCGATGATCTCGAACTGGAGACACAGATTGAAGATTCCAACGAGGGAGCAGAAGTGTTTGTAATAGCGCTCTTCGGGAAAGCGACGTCGAAGCACGGTGGGGGCAATGAACAGAGACCACACAGACCACGTCGAAGATGTGAAGGATGAACAATGTTTTGCTGAGTTAGGAATGGACGCACCAAACGACGAAGGTATCGTTTTTGTAGCTTCTGCGGAGGTAGCGCCAACGACCTGCCAAATATGTATATGCCTGACCCTCATCCATTCCCTTGTAGCGGCCAGACCAGAAGAGGACAAGGTTCGGGATGAGATTTTCCCAGACCAAAAGCACAAAGTCGTACGGAAATGACTGGGGAAACCTCAGGGACCCGAGAGCACTGAGAAGAGGGACCCCTTTGATGCCATATGGCCTTCGCAGGTTCCTCTCGCTGTATTTCTGTGGACGCGGACTCCACTAATTTGGCCTGCGCTATAAAGCAATCGTGCGAGTGCAGCGGTAACCTCTCCGGATAATACTCAACGACATCAGTTGACGCAGGAGATTGCGGCGGGACAGTGGAGCGTAGAGCGTCTTGTTTCGCAAGTCCGGAATGTGGATACCTTGGATCCCGCACATTCGACAGGGACATAGGCCATTGTGTCCTTTCATGTGCATAAGCATGGAAATGGCGGGAATGTCACCAAAGCCAGCAATGACATAGGCATGGAGGTCGAATAGGCTGCTCGAGAGGGCATCATATATAGACACGCTGATCGCGAGCTCAAGCAGTTCTCGCACGAGCGGATAGATGAAGGAGTCTGCATTCCATGGCTTTTTTGGACCGGGTATGATCCCAGCACAAAGAATGTTGTCCTTTTGAAAGCGTTGGTCCGGAGGGAGATTGTAGTCGAAAATGAAGAGGATCTACGCGGTATGCTTCCGCATTTTGAATGGAGCGAAGCCATCGGTGGCGAAGCCGAGTGCGATGTCACGATGATCCGAGAAGTAATTGTGGGGTAACCTTCGGTCTCCAACAACAACACGCTCTCCAAGAAGCGAGCGATAATGGAGCCCATTGAAAATATCCGTCGTCGTCCCGGGCATGGGGGTCTTTGCATGTTCATCGGCCCGGTACTGGAGACGAGTGGTGTAGGTCCGATTCGACATGAACGCACGGAGACAAGGGATAAGGGGCATATACGAAAATGTTCGCCTTGCTCGGCCAGACTCGTCCAAACGCGACGTTTCGCACTTCGGGCATTCGTCAAGGTCAGCGTACAGACCAGCATAGCATATACACAAGTTGATGCAACATGCAAATTCCATGAGCTTGAAGCAGGAGAGCGACCGGACATGGGATCGTGTCTTGGCGAGATTCTGCATGCCTGCCTCGGAAAAGATGCAGGACATTTCATTAAAGGTCGAGGCGGTTAAATTATTTCTGATCTTCACCGCGAACGGACGCAGGATATCTAGCTCATGCTCCGAGCTAGAAGACTTGCCTGAGCACAAAACGCCAGTGAGTCACGGAGTATGCAATAGAGAATGCTCAAACTTACCAAGTTCCTCAGCCTCCACAATGAATTCTTCAGTCAAAAGATCCCAATCCGAAACAATGCCCTCGCGCGGATCCACATCGCCTTCTATGTCAATGTCCTCTCCATCGCTGAAGTCATTGGTTTCGGGATCAATGGCGTCGGCAGCCTCAACTGCACCCCCCTCGGGAGCGTCTTCAGAATCCTCGTTATCGTTGTCATCGGTCGTTCGATGTGTCCGAGTATGAAGGTCCAGAAGGACGTCATCGAGGAAGCGACCGGATGCTTCAGTACGCGCATCCCCTGGCGATTGAAGTAAATCAGAAGCTGCTGCTGGGTCGAGCAAGGGCAGGGATGGATTGAACTCGAAGGACAGTGCGTGCAATTCGGGATCAGGATCACCACCAGAGGAAGAGTTGGCATCTGCCTGAAAATCAGTGACGCCAAGCTCCTCGAGAAGTCGAGCTTTCATGTGACGCCACATCATCCATCGGGTCACTAGACGATTGCATTTACAAGTGCATAAGACTACTTCTGAGCTTTGCATAGATATGACGATCTGAGAAGGCAAATCGTCAAGAGAACAATCTGAGCGGGCTGAGATAAACTCAGACTATGTGGATGTCCAGTTAGTGAAAAATGCGACTTACATAGAAAAACCCAGGAGAGGATTGTCAAGGACTTGAAATCGACGAAGACTATCGTCAACGTCGCGTCAGGGGAGGTGTGGTGAGAGTGAACAACACAGTGCTAGTGCTACCGCCATCTCAAGTCGGACGGCTCATCACATATGAAGAGGTGTCATAGAAACCGGAACATACAATGGCATCATGAATATAAGGGTGTAGTTCCGGTGGCTGGTGATCAAGATATGAGGTAAAGAGTCGACAGAGTCGACTTCGGCTCAGCGTGAAACGGCAGCGGCACCGCGGTCACATGACTTTTAGCCCATTTTTTCGCGTCTAAGGAAAGTTCAACTCGTTCCTTCCGTCCTCAAACCCGCGATTGATTGTCTAACGCCGTTCACCAATTGATTCGCTGCCGTGGCAACATCAATCACCTGGGCATAAAGCAGTTCTCAGATCTTATGAGCGGGACTTTTCATAGGGTAAACGGTGGGATGGAAGGAATATAAAAGTCGGGCCCTGGTAAGTTACGTCGTTGGTCCATCTCACCCCGGACCCCTTGTCTCACACCGTTTTTTGACCTGATTCAACTAATTGCATAGTGCTATTCTTCGTATGTCTCCCCCTTTCTCCATTTTGGCCCGCGGTCTGACTCTTCAATAGAACTTCAAATGGCCCGCAAAACTGCATCCGGAGCCAGGAAGAAGAAGCATGTGGCTCTTACACCAAAGGAGCTGGCAGGGACTCAGATGTTGTCATCTGCCTCAACCTCGGTGAGGTCCATGGGCACATGTGTCCAGCCCGTTGTCCCCGCCCCGGACAAAGGTATGCCCGCTTTCTACCGCCACTCAGTACTAACAGCTCCGACAGGCATTCCTGCTCTCGCAGCCAATTTGATCGACATGCTTCAGAATTTGAGTCCCGAGGTTGCCGCTGAATTCATTGCCCTGTGTGGTGGGTGTTCAACTCCTTTTATGTACGCCTCATTAATTTTTTTTTTTCTTTTTTTTTATTTTAGTTCAGCTTGCGGCCACGAAGCGGGAGCTCAAAGTAATTCGCGGGACAGCAGCTGGTGGCTCTAGCAAGGGTCATGCTCAAATCAAACGTCCGAACAAATGCAACAACATTCAAGCAGTGTTAGGCCTCAACAACCACGTGTACCGAAGGTTTCGTGTAATTTTTTTTTTTTTTCTTGCGAAGCATACTGTAACTGAACCATGCATATTATAGTTTGATGTCAGACACTCTGCAGCGCTTGTAGGCCTCACGGCCAACACCCCTTGGTCTCGTCAAGACTCGGAAAAGCTTGTTCGTGTCTGTCATATGGTGATTATTTTTTTCATCTGATTCTTGCAAACTGACTCATTTTGTAGGTTAGGAAATCACATTCATTTGTCAACGACTGCGTGGGTGACTGGCCCGTCAAGGAGTATCTGAAACAACACTTTAGGAGCCAGAGGGCCTACAGGTGCCGCACTGAGCGCAATGCAGCCAATGG
>Ga0307512_10002072_pt1 | contig 26358 bp, 24 predicted proteins | sample 14_EM_MG_FD_200267 | JGI IMG/M metagenome (GOLD analysis project Ga0307512, IMG submission 200267) | Populus trichocarpa ectomycorrhiza microbial communities from riparian zone in the Pacific Northwest, United States - 14_EM | ecosystem: Host-associated > Plants > Roots > Unclassified | place... | reverse complement strand
TTGACAAGGTAATTGGATGCTCTTGACCAAGTACCCTCTTTCTCACTTCTATGACTTGCACCTCCAGATCTTCGGCCTCCTTCCACCGCCCCTGGTTCCTGTATGTCGATGCGAGGTTGCTCATGGAGATCAAGGTATCTGGATGCTCTTGACCAAGTACCTTCTTTATCACCTCCATGACCTGCACCCCCAGCTCTTCGGCCTCCTTCCACCGCCCCTGGTTCGAGTATGTCAATGCGAGGTTGCTCATGGAGGTCAAGGTATTTGGATGCTCCTGACCGAGTACCCTCTTTCTCACCTCCATGACCTGCACCCCCAGCTCTTCGGCCTCCTTCCACCGCCCCTGGTTCCTGTATGTCGATGCGAGGTTGCCCATGGAGATCAAGGTATCTGGATGCTCTTGACCAAGTACCCTCTTTCTCACCTCCATGACCTGCACCTCCAGCTCTTCGGCCTCCTTCCACCGCCCCTGGTTCCTGAATGTCGATGCGAGGTTGTTCATGGAGGTCAAGGTATCTGGATGCTCTTGACCAAGTACCCTCTTTCTCACTTCTATGACTTGCACCTCCAGCTCTTCGGCCTCCTTCCACCGCCCCTGGTTCCAGTATGTCGATGCGAGGTTGCTCATGGAGGTCAAGGTACTTGGATGCTCTTGACCAAGTACCCTCTTTTTCACTTCTATGACTTGCACCTCCAGATCTTCGGCCTCCTTCCACCGCCCCTGGTTCCAGTATGTCGATGCGAGGTTGCTCATGGAGGTCAAGGTATTTGGATGCTCCTGACCGAGTACCCTCTTTCTCGCCTCTATAATCTGCACCCCCAGCTCTTCGGCCTCTTTCAAATGTGCGTGGAGAGACAGCGCGCGTTCAATCTGAATGACGGATTGCATAGGAATCTCATTGTCGTTTACAACTGGGGATTGGAGATAGTGCTTGATATGCTGCTGGCATGCAAGAAGATGAGATAGGACTCGTCTCTCGAATATCCAGTCCTCGGAGGTTCCCGAGTCTACACGAGAGAATGACTTCCCGACGAGCTGAACTGCATCCCACATTTTTTTCTTACTTGTCTCCGGGTTTAAACGTTCCTTCAACCACGAACGGGTGTCTGAATGCATCGAAAGCGCATCACCGGAGGACACTTGCTCAACCAGTGAGTAGGAGAGCATATTATTAATTATTTGTCGGGTCCTCAAATCTATTGGCCTCAGCTTTAGTATATTTTGATTTGAAGGTTGGATTAGTATACCACTCACCATTGTCACCTAATCCGCGGCGAATTAAGTCATTCGGGATGTTGTCGTGGTGCAAAAAAGCGCACGTAAGCAAAAGATCTGCCGCTTGATAGTGTTCTCGCTCTAAAGCCTCAAAAGAGACCTCGAAGGCTGCAATCGTGCGGTAGCCACGGTGTGTAGCGGTTTCCTCAGGTACCCAGCTGCGAATGTTCCGCAACTTCTCATAGAATAAGGACAGATACACTTGAATTGACATGCCAGATGTTGCAATGTACGCTCCAGCAATTTTGATTGCAAGTGGACTAGTGTAGAGGCTACTGACGAGAATTCGTGCATTGTCAAACTCTGAAATAAGTTAGCGTAATAACCGGTGGTCGAGAACTATTACTTGCCAGTTTGCGTTATATTCTCCAATGTCTGCCCTGTACTGTAGATAAGTACTTGCATTGCCTCCAACTCTTCAGCTCCAATAATACTTCCAGCTGATTGGGACCTTTCTTTTGAAAGTGCCGTCTCCACGATTGGTGAAACGGTATTATGCGGAGTTCGTGGAGTTTGGTACATGCTAGGTGTAGTTGACTCAATCTGAGGTGTTTGAGGCAGGCTGATACTGAGCTCTAGATTCCACTGTGAAGGAGACCAGTGATTCCCCCCATGTAGAACCCCTTCGAACACCATAGGACTGGTTGTACTTTTCGGCGAGGAATCAATCTGCATGGAGTCGGGCCAGAGGAGCTCGCTGGACACTTCGTGATTGTGACCCGGGGATGAGTGGTGTTCTATAGAGTTTGGTGGGGGCAAGGGAGAGTTTTGTGCTTGTAACCTGTCGACAAATAACCTACCCTCTACCGTAGATGCTGTGCTGTCCTCTCCGGTGCCCGTTGCAATAACCGAATCAATCGACGCATGGATGGGACGAGGTGTCTTTCCAGACTCCGAAGCTGGTGAGCGCGGCGTCATGTATTCGACATATGACGGTGTTGCTGTCACAACTATTCAGTAAAATGAAGCCTGCAGCTGCAGGGTTTCGAGACTTACACGCAGTAGGAGACTGAGCTAACTCTCCCTCGAGTCTTTTCCTTGAGCGCTCTAGATTATCGTTGCTAACGGGTTGGCCGTGGAACGTGAATACTGTCTGCTTGCCTTCTGCCTGACGTTGATCTTTCTTCCTTATCATTGGTAGGACCTTCCGTCGCGGTAGGTTTTTCTCGATTTTCCACGCTTTAGTCTTGATTTTATACTGTTGCTGGCTACTCCGGCCAAGCCAAGTTTGTTAGTTGGTGCCAAGATTAGGCGCGTGACAAGGCTGAGACTTACGTTGCACGGAAGCCGTAATCTCTTTCCATGATTCTTCGCAGTTCCGGAAGTTTATGTCCATCTGTAAGATAGAGTCTCTTGATTGTCTCATAGTGATTGTTCCATTGTTCAGGGCTAATGTCTTGTTGCGAGTTGCTGGCACGGGGTGGAAGATACATGATCAAAATGCAGGTAATGTATGGGGGTGTGGGGTACTGGTGTGGATAATCGATAAGCGGAAATTATTCTGTCGGAAGAGAGGGAGAGATGAAAGTGTAGAGTGTAGAGAGTATGGAGAGGGTGGAGAGGGTGGAGAGAAGAGAGATGGAAGAAAGAAAGGAATCGCTGAGATTAAATAGCTATGAGGTTTAAGAATGGATTTGATGTCGAAGAATAGGTGAAGCAACAGAAGATGAGATTCAAGGTGTGACATCGACATCAGACATGGTTATCATTGGCTGCAAAAGTTTTCGGCATGAAGTAACTGGACACGTAAGGGAAGGCTAGCAGGGACATCATATCGCGGTTGTCATTGGCTGCAAAAGTTTTCTGCATGGCTTCTTAAACCAAATAGTAACATCCGCACATGCACAAAACTTCCGACCAACGGGAGGTCTATAGCTTGGGCGCAATGATTAGCAGCAACAGTTGGCCCTTCCGCTTTCTGTCGTCACTTATCGATTGGCGCCATCGCGGTATCAGTGCTTGTAACTCAAGTAGAGTACAGGTTTGTGTTACCAACCCTAGCTGTGGAAGGGGAGAGAAAAAGAAACTACAAATCGTGAGGGATTTGAGCGAGGAATCCAGAGCTGTGAAGATAAGCTCCAATTCACAAGATTTAAGCTTATATGATAATCGCGAACTGAATTGGCGGAACAGGAGATCACGGCCAAAGCACGGTTGCAGTTTAAGCTTCATTCCTTGTGTTAATTATAGCTCACTTTATTAAATGTGAGAGAAATAGGGATGCTGTTCTCTTCTTAGTAGTCGAGTATGACAAGCTATTAGTAGTCTTCCCATAATGCCATCCCCTAATCTTATCTTCATAACATTCAATCTCATCCGTCTTACCAGGCGCCGCAGTGGATATGTAGAGACCCGCCTCCGGACAGCAGAGAATTATTCTGTAGATATTTTGTTTATCCTAGCTTTGAGATATCCGGATTTAGGAAAGCAGATGCCCACAACACTCACATATTGCGACATCTGGGATCTAGGTAGCTGTTATAAGAAGTGCGAATACTCTACCTCTAGTAGCTGTTTTTTTTTTTCCGGTGGGTACTATTGAATTCTGTGGAACACTACCATCGTTGGATTCATCTTGGGCATGGCTGTGTTCAGAGGTGCTCTCGCCCTCGAGTCATTCCATAGTCGGAATCGCCTGTACGAGAAGCCCGCACTGCTGCGATGTCTACCAACCTTCTAAGTCAACAAACGTTAAAACTAATCTTATCAGCCATCTGATCAGTCCATCAGCCCGAGAATCGAACCCTAACATCTCACCATCGTCTCTCTATTGTGCCGTCTCCATTAAACCAACTTCATTACGACCCAAAATAAAGTGCCGCATGGATACGATTACAACATGCATCGTGCAAAGCTCGCCGGGCCATGCTGCAATCATCGCAGCCCTACATACGTCATCGTGCGAAAGCGGTTAAGCTTCCGGCCTTCCCCGCACCAACTAACATCCCGCACTGTGGAGAGCCGTGCATCATCACCAATCGCATCATCGTTTCTAGATCTCGATCTCGTGCGCAAATACCGCCATGTCGGCCCCGAAGCGCCGTACCGTCAAATTTGCCGCATCTCCTTCGCCACCTCTACCCACACGCCCACGAACGGTGCCTCTACAACGTCTTACCATCGACTCAGGCAGCTGGCTCGACGTCCCTCTCGCCGCAGACTCCTCCGAGACCACGACCATCTCCCCCGTCCCTATACCAACCAATATTCACCTCGACCTTCTACGCGCCTCCATCATCCGCAACCCCCACGTTGGCACTACCGAACGCGACATACAATGGGTGCACGAGCGCACATGGCGCTTTTCGACCGAATTCTATCTCACGCTCCCCTCGCTCTCTGGGCGCCGGGCGGACTTGGTGTTTGAGGGCCTTGACACATTTGCAACGGTTTTACTGAACGGAAAGGAGGTGCTACGGAGCGAGAACATGTTCCTACAGCATCGGGTAGACATCACCGAACACGTGCTGTTTATGGGGAAGCAGAACGTCATCACGATTGTGTTCGAGTCTGCGATGAAGCGTGGGGATGAGTTGATGGCACGCTATGGGAAGCGCGTATGTTGGAATGGGCATTACTCGCGGCCGTATGTGAGGAAGGCACAGTATCATTACGGCTGGGACTGGGGGCCAAGTTTGGTCACATGTGGCCCGTGGAAACCGGTGTTTATTGAGATCTACAGTGCACGGCTTTCCGGGGTGAATGCGGTTCCAAAGATTTCACCGGATTTGGGGAGTGCTACGATTGAACTGAGGGCGGAGATGAATTCGGTCGCTGTGATAGAAGGATTCATGGTAACTGGTACAGTCATCTCACCGGCCGGGAAAGAGTACACCGCTGTGTTATCCCCGTCAAACGGCATCTACGCCTCCACAATCTCCATTCCCTCGCCGGAGCTTTGGTACCCTCGCGCTCACGGCCCACAAAACCTCTATGCGATAACCTACACGCTCACCCATTCCTCCGATGTTCTACATACCATCACAAAGAAGCTTGGCCTCCGCAGAGTAGAGCTAGTCCAAGACTCACTCCCGGAAATCCCAGGCGACAACCTCTCCGGCGGCACAACCTTCTACTTCCGTATCAACAACACCCCGCTGTTTGCCGGCGGCAGTAACTGGATCCCCACCGACTCCTTCCAGCCGCGGATTACGCGAGAGCAGCTGCAGTCACAGCTCGACCTGATGACGCGCGGAAACCAGAACATGGTGCGGGTTTGGGGCGGCGGGGTCTACGAGAGCGAGGACTTCTACGAGCTCTGCAATGAAGCCGGGGTTCTCGTATGGCAAGACATATGTCTTGCATGTGCCGACTACCCCGCGCATCTCGACGCTTTCGCCGCATCGATAGTAGACGAGGTTTCGCAACAACTTTCGCGGCTACGGTGGCATCCGAGTTTGGTCATAGTCGCAGGGAATAACGAGGACTACCAAGTTGCGGACGAAGAGGTTGGGTATGAAAAAGACGCACCGGAAGACACTTGGCGCGATGAGCCCTTCCCGAGTCGTTGGTTGTACGAAAAGAAGTTCCCCGAGCTTGTTGCCAGCATCTGCAATGACGGAGGCACGGCAGAAAGCGGCGTGGTGTATTGGCCTGGCTCGCCCTTTGCTGGCGATGACAGCACTGATCGCACCGTCGGCGATATCCACCAATGGAACAGTACCTCCCCTTCTTTCTCTCCCCCTTTCCGTCCCCATTTCCGTCCCCTTCCCCCCCGCAGCTAACAACACAGTCTGGGGTGGTATCCAAGCACCGTACCAACGCTACCCCGATCTCGGCGGGCGTTTCATTAGCGAATTCGGGATGCCCTCCTTCCCCTCCTTGGCCACCGTGCACCACCTCCTCGACTCCTCTCCTCCCCACCCCCAATCCGAAACCATCGCACACCACATCAAAGCCCACTCCTTCGAAAAACGCATGTACCCGTACATCTTGGAGAACTTCCGTCTCACCACCGGCTCCCTGTCAGAAACAATATTCCTCTCGCAGCTAGTCCAATCCGAAGCGATGGCGGCCGCCTTCAAGGGGTGGCGCGCGAAATGGGGGAATGAACGACACTGTGGCGGCGCGCTGGTGTGGCAATTCAATGACGTCTGGCCAAGCGTGAGCTGGAGCATCACCTCGTTCCTAGGGTCACAACCAAAACAGGCGTTTTATGCCATCTCCCGCTCGCTAGCCTCCGTCACCCTTCTTATCCGCCGTATCAGTACAGATCCAAAGCCGAACTCGCAGGTCGAGGAGCTGTGCGCTAACAAAACCTCGCACGCGGGAGCGGCAAAGTTGCATTCAACGCCGCATATATACCCGCCCAAGAAAAGCTGCGTTTCTGTGGTGCTGTCGAATATCACCCCGTGTGACTATGCTGCGGCAAGAGTCGAGATCCGGTATATCTCCCTGGCCACAGGTGTATCTACTACTGTCTTTTCCGCCGAAGTGGGTGTTGCGGCGAATGCGAATGTGTCGCTGTGGAATGCCGAGGTGCCGGAGGATGAGCCGACGTTGGTGTATGCTGTACTTTTTGGCCCTGGAGGAGATGTGGTGGCGAGGGAAGTGGATTGGCCGCAGCCTGTAAAATTTGTGGGGGACGGTGGTGGGTTTCGGGAGCTGGGTGTGGGGGACGGAGAATTGAGGGTGGAATGGCAGCAAGGGGGTGTACAAGTCACCACGGGGAAGGCGGTGAAGGCAGTGTGGTTTGAGGAGATGCCTGGAGAGAAGTGGGAGAATAATTGTGTTGACCTTGTACCTGGGGAGACGCTGGGGATACGGGTTGAGGGGTTGGAGATGGGAGTAGAAGGGGAAGGGAGGAAGGTGTGGTGGTATGGTTGGTAGGGGGTTTGGAGCGTGATATCCATGGTATTTAGAGTGGAGGATGCTTTAGAAACTACGTCAAACTGGATAACTTCCCGTGCGGTTGGGGACGTTCGAGATGGTAATCTGGAGGTGGGGTCCACCGCTCCAGGTGACGACATATTGCGTTCGTAAACCATCGCCATTGTAACTTCAAGTACTCCCACGTGAAACTCCCCCATAATGGAACAGCCACTAGCCATTTGACAATGCTCAAGCCCCCCAATTAGTTTAGAAGGGACGTCGCCTAGTCGAATGCCAAGCTTTACCCGGGATCTCCGGACACCTCATGCATACAGCCCAGGCGCCTTATTAGGGGCGTGGGCACGCCCAGCGCCCACACCTAACAAGCTGCCTGAGCTCGTCAGCGGTACAGACAAACAACCAAAGGCGGGCACGCGGCTCGTATTCCGACGGGCCGTTGGAGACCTGTCGCGCAGAGTTAGAGGACCTATGCCAAAAGTTAGAGCCAAAGCAGGGCTTTAAAGGAGTACTGGACAGCCTGAAATGACCGTTGAAAGAACAGGAGACTAATCAACACGTATCACGGCTTGAACGCCACGAAACTTTATTCGCGTTTGCGCTTACTGCTGACCATATGTGAGATCCTACTCTTGAATAGTTTCAGTGTATCCGCAGTCTGACTTGGCCAGATCGCTCACAAAAGCTATCGAAGAGCACATGTTGAGCATCAGTCTTGTCGTCCACCATCTCTAGGTTGTAGATACTGTTTAGATGTCGTTTAGAGAGAAGGATGAATGCGAGAAAGTACTTAATAGCTTACTGTACCTTTTTCGTGTGGTACATTGCAAATTTGGCTAGCCTAACTTGAAGGTCGCTTTCCTAGGGCATAAGTCCACCAGGAAAAATGATCTTGTGCAACGTGCAGCTCATAGAGAAGCTGACTTTCAGACGGTATTCTATAGTATATTTAACGCGTTGCACTATGAAGTCATATGGACCTGCGCGTCGACTAGATAACCATGGTACACAGGCAAATATCTGCACTCGATACTATATATGATGGTATATCCAGCACACTTGGCTCCACACTTCTAAACACACTTCATTGCACTCTCCTAAGCACGCTCCTAAGAACGCTCTCAAGGCGCTCTCAAGTACGTTCCCAATTGCACTCGGTTGTATTATCTATACTGCCAGCCTGCATGACTATACGCTCCCAAGTACACTCCCGAGTACGCTCTCAAGTATGCTCTCAACACGCTCACAAGTACACTCCTGATTGCACTCGATTGCATACTCTCAGTCTGCTTGACTGTACGCCTTCAATTATGCCCTCAAGGCGCTCCCAAGTACGCTCCCAATTGCACTCGATGGCACACTCCCCGCCTGCTTGACTATACGCTCCCAAGTATGCTCCTCCATGCTCGATGCAGGGACTTGCTGAGTTGCAGGCGCCAGGCACCGGGTGGTATGTGGCGGGCGGCGTGTGGCCACTGGCGGAGGGCGTGTGGCGGGCTGCCGAAATCATGACATCGGTCAATATCATAGTCTGAATCTTAACTGTAGCGCGCTCACCGTGACAGGATCTCACGATGTCTCACGGTTATGGTGTTGATAATTGCAACCTTAGATTCCGCAGAAAAGGTAGACATATGAATCTTGGGGAGAGCAGATCTCCTACTCGGGTTTCCCAGGGGAATCTACAGCCCGCTTCCTATTGATTTTGGATGTATGTGTGCGCATTCGGTCTAGGACTGATGGTGATGGTGATGGTGATGATGATGATGGTGGTGATGGTGATAGTCACGGAACCGGAAGCACTTAGACAAGTAGGTTGACTACGTCAACGTCAAAGCTTCCACAGACTTAGAGTTTTACATCGGCCCAAGGCTTTCCATGGAAAGCGCGGCTCTCTCAAGGGCAGCTCTCTCAAGCAGGCTCTCAAGCAGGCTCTCAAGCAGGCCCTCAAGCAGACTTAAGCGGGCTCTCAATAATAGTATCCATAGTGTGTACGTGTACAGTACCAGCGAAGACTGCCAGCAGTAAAGGTGTAATCGACTGAGAGCCATATAGAGTTCCATAGGCCCACGCGCGTGTGCGCCTAGCGCAGTGTATAGTCAATTTGCATTTTTGCCGGTGGTTGTGAAAGGCTGCCAAATGAAAAATACTGTGAAAGCAGAGGAGATCAGGAAAGTTCACAGCGCTTTCTGAAATTCACGCAAACTTTGCAAGCTGCAGTGAGTTCTGTAATTTAACTCCACTTGTCGCAACATATGGTGGATGCTGTTGCTCTCGTTCCCAGAATTCTCATTACTTGCAAGCTTGTTAAGATGGTTGGTTTTTGAGCGCAGGTGGCTGTATAGCTTGAGCTGTTGTTAACAAAGTTATGGTGGTTTATTGTATGGTAAATAACTTGAGTAGTTTGTTAACTAAGTTTATCGTGGCTTGAGGAATTGTTAACTCTGGCTCGAGATATTGTTAACTTATGGTCTGAGAGATTGTTAACTCGCTAAGCGCCCACTCGACGCTCGCCACTCTGAATTATGGCGGGGTGGGTCCTTATGGACCTCCGTACCCCTCTTGTTACTTTAGCCGGAGAAGTGGGAAGTGGCGTGGTAGTATGGTAGGTGGTATTGTGTAATCTAGTATCCATAATGGTAACCTGTCTGTAGTTCCTTTGGAAGGTGACATGAATCGCGCTTCGGAGTGAAGCTAGAAATATATAATTAAGCATATTCTCGCAAAGGTTTTATGGCTGAAATGGATCTTGGTTCTCGGGAACGTAGTGCGGAATCAACGACCACCCAATCCTTGAGTCTAAATCTTAAATTAGAACCGCCAAAGAAAGACCGAGCAACATGTTCAATAAACCTCTCTCTACCCATCTCGTACGCATTCTATCACCCACTCCTTGAATGCTACCAAGAAATCCAGTCATTACAAAACCATTGACTGGGCTACTAAACTCGTGACTCGTGACTACCGTTGCCTCCGATTGCTGGTGAACGGCTCTGTAGAGCTCCGTCATCGGGATGCCGCGAATACCGACTGGCGATTGCTCTCTATCGAACTTGTAATGGCGTAGAAGAAAATTCCAGATTGTAGCTGCCACGATTTGAAAGAGGCGAAATTCCGTGGCGGCATTTTGGCAGTAATCTCTACGAACAAAACTTATTTAATTGTTATGCACTAACAAAACTTTGAAGTCTCCAGGATATTACTCACCAGCGGTGTAGTTTTGTTGGGATATCAAATACGTCTGATGTTTCAGGGCTCTTGCAGTGGAGCCACCCTTTCTAATAACATCGAAGTAGTAGCCTTTTGGTAGTCTTGGTGTTCCTTAGCAGCCAAGTAGCCGCCGGGTTTCTCGAGGCTGCCTTTAACTAGAGAGCACCCAAATTTAAAAGCTCAACCAACCTACAGATATCTGAAAGTTCTGGAGCCGGCCTGCATATCTGTGTGGCCTAGGCATTTGCGAAACCTAGTGCAACCGTAGAAGTTGACAAGTGAAGGATCGCAAACTGATTCTAAAAAGGACGATCGAAATGAGACCGGAGCTGTGGCTACGACTGTCTCTGCTGTCTTTGAGATTGCTCTCTACAAATTGGACGCGATGTCGGAGTTGTTTGTTTGCGAACTGCTATTCGTTTGTTGTGGGAGGCTCGGCAAGCCGTTACGCTGGCTGATATGGCAGCTTATTTCCTAGGGGCCTTATTTCCGCCAAAATACCCGTGGCAAAGTCTTATTTTAATAGTAGTAACTGGGCAAATTGTAAAATTTAGACTTTGTCCACGGACACGGGGTACGGGGTCGTGCCACGGGGTATTTTGGCGAAAATAATGCCACATGTACGAGGTACCTTCCAGACTGTTACAGATGTACATGAGCCAGAGCCCTAGGGTTTGTGACTGCTCTTTTAGACTTTGCACTCTACTCTTTTCTTCCCTACTATCTTGGCTCTTTAGACCTGTACACAGTTATCACACCATAGTCAATGCACACGGTTCTCCCTATATCGTAACAGACTGTTGCATGTGAGTCTCAGCATCGTCTGAAGTCTGGTATGAGAATGAAGACTTGTATGGAGATGGTGACTGTATGAGGATATGCATCAGGACCAGGGTGATGCGTCTCATGTCAGATAGAGCATACGCGTACACATATGGTAGATTGTACATATACGGTCTTTGGCCCTCGAGATAGAGCAACCAGTACATTTTCAACAGACAAATTTGGCTTCTACGAGTGACTGTCCATGATATCCTATGTAGAGTACACATTGTTAGGGCCTTACGAAGTGAAGGAATTTGTCTCGTACTCAGCCTTCAGTGTTGTTGCCACTCGTACCTCGTTTATCCACAGGAGAGCCTGCGAGCAAAGGCAACGAGAGTCTGGGGACGAGATAATGAAGGAATATCGTTTAACCTGACAGATCTGGTGAAGTCTAATCGAATTGTGCTGCAAGCGGCGGTCTACATAAAACTACATGAAAATTCAGCCCCAATAAACTTCATTCTCTCCAGTCCGCTTCCTCATCTACTTTTCCATCCTCAACCTCAACCTCATCCTCGCCCCCCTGTCTCTCTACCTTCACAACTACCACCCTCGCCTTACTTACTCTTGCCACCACCTTCTCCCCAACTGTCTTCACAATCCCCTTGCTAATAACCGCACTCACAAGGGTGCCTTTCAGCTCCTCAGCCTCCTTCGCGCACGACACGTCTTCCATACTTGCCTCGTCAAAGATATCCTCCAATTGCACATTCCCATCAATTTCATAGGAACCCCGTTGACACCTTAGCTCAGCTGCGACGATCATGACACTGTGTAGAAACTCAGCTAGCGAGGCGAAGTGTTGGTCTAGGATCGCGATTGGCGAGGACTGGATCTGCGAAAAGAGCTTACAGAGCTCGGTAGAGTGTGCGCGCGCACGTTCCGAGATCTGGGATTGGACCAACTTGTTTTGGAACAGGAGTGAAACGGTGTAGGCACGCCAGAAGGAGGTACGGGAGTGTGTTTCGGTTGTATCTGTGCAGTTAGCAGGGCTATAGCCATTTATAGAGACTGTGTGACTTACCTCCACCGCTGACGTCTTCTTCGAGTCTTGAAATGAACTCCATGTCCTGAGGTAGCATTGCCGGGAACCAAGACGTTAGTATCTCGTCTTCGATGTAACCCCAGGCAAGTGCCTCCATGACGCTTCTGGGGTCGGTAGTTATGGAGTGTTGGAAGCGATTGGAAAGTATATCGTGGGCTTTTGTGCCTCGAAGATCTTGGTCCAAGTGCAATTGCGGCTTCTTTCTGAAGGTTCTCCGGCACCAGTTGCCGAGCTGTGGGGTTGTGAGGAAATGACTTTCAAACAGAGAACGTAGGAGTGTATACCTGCTTTTGGAGTCCGCGGAATGTATCCTCAAAGGTCTTGTCGGCAATGGATTCGAGGCCAGTACCGATGCTGCTGACTGATCTGACGTGGTCCGCCAGGAGTTCTTGAAGGTTTCTCTTCAGGCGAGCGTTCTCATGGGTGAGCATATTGACGTTCGATTTCAAATCGTTCAATTTTTTGTTCAGGCTGCTGTTTTCGCTGTCATGTTTTTTCTGGGCATTCTTGGAACGCGCTTGCCACTCCGAGCACACGCTTCTAAACCTGTTTGTTTCTGCTTCTTGGTCTGAGAGATTCCTTTTGAGAGATTCAATCTTGCTTTCTCGGTCGGTTACATCGCTTTCCAGTCTAGCACACTTCTCTTTCATTTCCTGAATCATTTCCCGATAGTAACTATCTGCTTGCCCTTGCAAGCCCTTCGTTTGGTCGTCGAGTTGTTGTTTCGGACTCTGGCATAGATCTCTCAATCTCTTTTCTTCTGTTTCCTGTTGAGAGTCGGTAGATGGACTACTAGAGCGCTTTCGGCGGCGTTTCGGCGGCCTTGAATAAGGGAGCTCTGCACTCACCGAATGACCGTAGGCAGAGACGAATTCTGGGCGATTGTTGTCGGTACTGGGGCAGATCTCTAATCTGGATACGTGCGACAGCAGTCCTCTACCTGGCTCAGCATTGTATCTGGTGCTACCGTGTTCTGGACAGCGTGGTGTCGAGCACACCCCAGGTAAAGTTTCGGTTCCGCTGATCGCATTGTTTCGGTATGTGTCTGCAAATAGGAGTGAGTAGTAGTATGAGTAGAAGGATCATAGATAACGGGGGTAAACCTTGCCGGTGGCATCTTTCGGATACTTCAGATGCTCTGGAACCTCGCCCCGATCCCAAAGATACAAATCTGTAAAACAATCCCGAGATTCCTCCTGCAACCGCTTCCATGGTGACTTGTATTCGGTGGGTCCAATTGTGAAGGACGGGTCGGAACAGGTGAATGAGCTGTAGAGAGGATATGTTAGTAGAGTATGAGTAAGTTCCAATGTCAGTAGTGAAGATTGTCAATAGTAGTGGTTGCTGGTTGGGGTGGGTGAAGTGGAGCAGAGAAAGGATAGAGGGGAACACGTGCAGGCGACAACACATTCCGCAGTAGCACCAAGCGCCGCACAACCAACAGCCTCTACCTCTCGCCCACCACCATCGATCTGGCTTCCCCACCATGACAGCTTTAACTACTATTCTCTTCTCCTCTCTCACGCCTCTCTCTAGTAGTCGTCAGGGTGTCTCGATCTTCTAGTTTTTCGTTGTCTTGTCCGTTTCAATACAATTATCCGAATTCTTGAGTTTCGCTAAGCGCCTGTTTGCCGGACGATCTCCCGCGCACTTACGTCGTGTAACTTAACCACATACGCAAGTAAGACATGGCTGCCACTTAAAAAGAGCAGTTATTGGTATGAGTTACTGATAGAAACCAGACTCATAACGACGGTCAGATATCAGTCAACGTTGATACCGTCAATATTTGTTTCCAATTACGAATAATATGGTGAGCTCGGTGGAAATGCTGACCACCTCAGACTCCACCGTCAACCAACGTTTCGTCGTCGGTGTTGACTTCGGGACTACGTACGTCACTTTAGCTCGTCTGCCTTGCCGAACGAAGCCTCTACTTACATCTTGATACAGATTTACTTCCGTCGCATTCGCGCATACAGCCTGCCCAAACGACGTGGAACTCGTTCGGACTTGGCCAGGATGCGGAACAGGAGCCTCTACTGCAGATCAGGTTCCGACAGAGATTGCTTATACAGACATGACCAGCAGAGCCAAGAAGTGGGGATATGAGGTCCAAGCAGCTACGCAACGCGGCCGGAGGGAAGCGAGGCCGGAACCGTTGAGATGGTTTAAGCTTCTGCTTCAGCGACAAGCCTCGGGAGCAGGAACGGACCAGACATTGGCACGAGAACCTTCCAGAGGGCTTTCACGTGGCGATTTGACAACCCAGTTAGAAGACCTCTCGTTGTCAGGGGCTCGCGGACCCTCTACCTCATTCAGCCACCCGAAAGCTACCCCGGCAGATAAAACTGCTCGCATATTGCAAGAGTTTGAGATGGCACCAGTCACAGTTGTCGCAGATTTTTTGCGCTCAGTTCTGGAGATCACGAAGGCTAGTATGGAACGCACGTACGATGCGCAGTGGGTACGATCTTCGGCTACGGAATATGTTTTGACAGTTCCAGCAATCTGGAGTGACTCGGCGAAGGCTCTCATGATTGATGCGGCCGAGAACGCTGGATTCGGCACTCATCGTGAAGACTTTAATTTCATTGGTGAGCCTGAGAGTGCGGCGGCGTATACCCTCCGAGCAATCCAGCCCAACCATTTAAACGCAAGTGTCCTACTTCGTTCATCCTCAAGGGGAACTAATAGTTTACAGATTGGCGACACCTTTGTCATTTGTGATGCTGGTGGTGGAACTGTGTAGGTTATTGATTTAAATTAGAGACCATGGAACTTACACGTAGTCAGAGACCTAGTATCTTATCAAATTATGGACCTCAATCCTCTCAGAGTCAACGAAAGTGTACCAGGAAGCGGTGAGTCTTCATTACACACCTTTATGCAACAAGATAATATACCACGAATGCTGACACCGTTTGTGTAGGGGCTTTATGTGGCTCGGTATTCCTTGATGAACGATTTGAGCAGTACATCCGAGGAATCTTGGGAGATGATGTTATTGATGTGATGAAGGTATATTCATGCTCTATCTATCGTGATTAGTTATAAGTGAGTTAACTACTTGTCTGCCCCATATTTAGCCAGTCAGGTACAAATGACCCACTGCTGCCATTCTAGTGAAGCACGTTAATAAAATACTGACATCGTCAGCAAAAACGGAATGATGCGCTCCTGGGAAGAAGCGGTCAAGTTCCAGTTCGGGAATACGTCAGAGGAGGAAGAATTCTTTGTTTCTGTTCCAGGAGTTCCAGACAATGACGAAACGGACGTCGAGTCCGGGCATCATATGATGCAATGGTGTGTATACTATGGCTTCGAACACTTGGTAGGGTATTCTGATTCGCTCGTTATAGGTCCGACGTGAAAAAGATATTTGATCCAGTAGTAGATCGTATTATCGAGCTCGTCAAGGGGCAGATGGATGATGTGAAAGAGAGAGGAAATAAAGTTGCTGTACGTTTCCTGTCCAACTTCGTTTCTTTTTCGAATGAGCGAACGCGAGGTAATACATATTACCATCTCCTCTGAGATACCATTTAGGTTGTCTGCAGACTGGAGACTCCGTCTGTTCCTCTGCACTCGAGTAAATTGCTAAATTCGTGCAGGCGGTACTTCTTGTAGGAGGATTTGGGTCTTCGGAATACCTCCGAAAACGATTGCAAGGATTTTGCGGAGCGAATGTTCAAGTCCTACAGCCTACCAATGCGTAAGTCCGAACACCCTCCTACCAAGTCTCGTTATTCCAATATTAATGCGACCTGAGGATAGTCGGAGCGCTATCGTGAGTTTCTTTCCCCGGAACCCCACCGTAATAGTAGCTGACTACGCGTATAGGTTCGTGGGGCACTCATTCGAGGCTTGAGCCAATCTATTGTCAAGGAGCGCCGGGCGCGGCATTTCTATGGCACCCTTACAGATGTCACTAGTACCCCCCTACTCGGTACAAGGAGTTACCAATATTGGGACCGTGAATTAGAAGAACAGAGAACAACTGACACCTTGGCTGGTGCCAATGTGTATTGGGAAAACTGCCAGGAACAATGGAGGATTCCTGGATACATGAGTTGGTTCATCAAGAAAGTAAGTATCGATCTTCATACGGTCTTTGGAGATCTGACACAATTTGTCCAGGGCATGGTAGTTGGTGATGACGAGTCTGTTTCACTTCCGTTTGAAAGAATTTTGCATGATCCGATACGAGACGGTAATCTTCATTTTAAGGACCAACTATGGGTTTGTGACCGCTCTATCGCACCTGATTTCTCGTGGAGGAACCCGAGCGGTAAGTTTCCAAAAACCGCGAACCGTTGATATGCTAACAATGGAATTTCAGCACTCAAAACTCTCTGCAGTTTGCATTCGGATTTATCGCATATTCGACATACAAAGTTTAAAAGGTTTCGAAATTCTATTGGCGAGAGATTTTACATCGTCAAATATACGCTGCGTGTCTCTTTAATTAATGAAGTACGTACTATTTACTTTCTTGTGGAGACAAATGTGTGCTGATGGCAGCAATAGGTCTTGAAGTATGATCTCCTATTTGAAGGCGAGGTTTGCGGTGAGGCCAGGGTGAGGTTTTCTTGAGGTGGTTCGTTATCTGTAATCGGGAGGGTTAATGAAGTTTTTTGGATGCGCATTTCTTTGCATTGGCATTATTTTGGGAGTTATGCGATTATGAGGGTTGGGGTGTTGGGACTGATATGCATTACGTTTTGTTGTACCTTCCATTCTTGTTTTTGCATCGATATATTGAGATTGGTTTCATCGAACAGCTAAGTCTCTCTGCGTGAATGTGCAATGTGTTTTCACAATCTGTTCGTATGCAGCATTTCATATGTTTAAGATCGCTGTGGTGGCGGCAGTGATGGTGGGTGATGTGTATATCTGGGAAATTAGAATTCACACTAGAACCAGTGGGGACTATGCATCTAAGACTGTTTGTCGTAGTGAATCACTTATGGGTCCCTTGAAAATACCTGCACTGGAGCACATTGTGAGGATCTAGCTCTGCACAGGACATAGTGGACTTGTTGGCGTGTAATGCTCTGCTGTACGTGTTTCAAGGCTTGGTTCTATATTAAGTTAGGCCTACATAATTTCCTACTACATCGGATGTGTTTACAGCACAATAAATTGATGATTATAATCCGATAATTCCTACACTCTCAATATGTGAAGGCACTGCGCATAATGAAGCCAAAAATCAACATAACAATAATGTAAAAGTGATAAATATGATGTATGACGGGGGAGGTGACGTTACAAGTAAATTTCTCGCGCTAGCCACAAACGAAGTCATATGGCGACAACAACCCAAACTACTGACCTTTCTTTCACTTACTCCCTTTGATACGGGTTCTAAATGGGCAATTAGTAAACTGCTGTTACAAAGTTAAAGTTGGGCATCACCTACGAGTATTCTAGATGCAATGCTAGCCCACGCACCACCACCACCACCACCACCACCACCAGCCGGGATCTCTTCAATCCAAATATCACCTCGGGATTGTGGGGCATCCTTATCGTGCTTCGTTATCTGGGCTAGACACAGATGCTTACAATATGTAGTTCCTTCTTCCTCCCAGAGTATCTTGACGAGAGCATAGTGTAACCCCTCGCGAGGGTTGAGAATGAGAGCCAGACGTTCAGTTTTCATGACAAGCTCATCGAATCCTCGCGACCTCACAAACAGCTTCAAAAGGTCCACGGGTAATGCTACCATTCCAATCAAGGGGCCAAGGTTGGTCGAATTCCCCCGTTGTTCTCTTGGCTTCGTTATCAACCGAAAATGGTCCCCAGACTTGGGTGGTGGATTGATGCGCAGGAATCTAAGCGCTGAATATGAAACATAGAGACCATGGACCCCGCGAGAAGCTTCTGGTCCGCTGTAGAAGGTTACGGGCTACTGCACGAACGATGCTAGTGCCCATCGATAACGATCGACATCCATCCTCTGCATGTCGTAAAAGTTGATTTTTATCTGAACGCTGTTGATGAAGGAGTAGAAAATCTGCATCATTTGTTGTTGTTCGAATGATCTCCGCAACGTCGTGTCCTAATAGAAGTTAAGCAGACTGCCTCGTCTTCGATCTTGCTAGTTGACCGATACTGAAGCGCACGGGTTAGGGTTACAAACTGGGCTGAGATGCTCCCTACTAATGGGAGACCGAGTAGGAGAACTTCCACAGCCTTTTCGGTGTTGAAAAGGCTCCTCGGTATCTCCAAGAGCGAATGGAATCGAACCGGACCGTCGCTGATTTGAAGTAGAAGCTTCGGACAGTGTAATCTGCCCTTCGATACAACAGCTTCCTGGTAGGTCCAGAGCCTTCGCATCCACGGGCAAGCAAGCAAGCAAACGAACCGTTCTCTCAAGTCGACTGCTATGACGGGAGGCACTCATTAGATCTGTGTCGAGGACGAGGTCCTGATCTGCATCGCGAAAGGTGGATACCATTGACGTGATGGCCATTTGCCGGACTTTCTTCAAGTGAAGTTCGACGGGTACGCACAACGTATCGGTCCATACGTAGTACTACTCCGGAGGATGGGTGACGATGACATCTTCCAAATGAGGCAGGTCATTGACAAGATTTTTGATTCGTAACAGCTGGCAGCATGGGAGGGAATTCGTAAAGGCATTCCCGAGTCCTTGTGCCATACATGGGAGATGGCGACATATGGCTGCGATGTCACTACTTCCAGCTTAACTCCAGGCTTGTCATGGTCTCCCACACAGATAATCGATACGAGTGGTATCTCACCCCGCTCCACCGTTGCTAATACCTTGGCCGCATCTACAGAGATGTGCTGACAGCCCTGACACTCTCCAATGTGCTTAGTGACGTAGGTGCTTTCGTCGATCTGGTCGGCGAAGCACTGGCGCGACGTGCACGTTGTGTGAGATTTTCCTAGGGAGGGTGGTCGAAGCCGGCTCGCGATATATAGCCCAGTGTTATCCAGTATATCATGTAGCATTTGTGCGGTACTATTACACCAGCCGGATTGAATCATGCGGTCTTGAATCGGATTCCTTGCCTGACAAAAGTGCATGGTGCCAAACACAGGTTCCGAGCTTCTGGGAGTGCGCGGTAATGCCACATTTGTTCCGACCCATACGCCAATTTTCCCGTTGGCCAATGGATCGACCCATATGCCAACTTGTCATCTTCGTGAATAGGACAACCAATATACCAACCGAGAGAACCGACCGAGGTGTCAAGTAAGAGGTTGGGGAGGTGGGGTAAAGCACTATTTCTGTTAACTTTGAACTTCCACATCATCACAACTGTGACTTTCTTGTGCCTCCAATTATACCAGAAATTATATCAACTACAACAATGACTTCTTTCGCTCCCATCACCATCCCCACTGGTACCTCCACTGGGTTCACCCAAACTACAGCATCTACATCAGCTGCTTCTGTTACTAGTAGTACAGCCTCCTAGATCAATGAAGGGTTTTCGTAAATATGCAGTTTGTCAAGAGTTCCTCGCATACCTTAAGAGTAATGCAGCAACAAAGACTTCGTTCAGTACTAGAAAAGTTAGCAAGTACAAAGATTGGTTGATTTTTCCGAAGGAGAAACCGAACGCCCCGAAGGAGTCAATACGAGTCATCCTGCTGGCGAGTGGGTTGGCCAATAGACCAAAGAGTTGACCGCTTTGCCGATGGGTTGACCTATAGTCCAAGTCTTCCCATTGGCCAACAGGTCAACCCATAGACCAAAGGGTTGACTACTTTGCCTATAGGTCGACCCGTTGGCCAACGGGAAAATTTGGCGTATAGGTCGGAACACATACACAGAATGGGATCCCGATTGGCCATGAACATTCTACTGTATGACAACGATCGTTGTCGCATTCGTCCGTCATCCTGAATTTATAGTTTATCTTATCTAAGCGACTCGCTCTGCTCCAGACTATGACTTGATACTCATGAAGACAGGTCGTTAAGCGAGGAAAATTATAAGCCAAGTGATTCAATATTGATTGAAGTTGCCATCAACTGAAGTCAATGGCAAATGAAACCAAAAAGCAAAAATGTTAACCAAGGCAAGATGCGACCACCCACCCCCACTTTTACCCTTATCTACCCGTCCACAGATCTGTGCCCCGCGGTCAAAACAGCATTCCAAACACTGCCAAATATATACATAATCCATAGCTAACCAATTACCCAAACTCCGAAGAAAAGAAGAAAAAATAACCCCTAGCCATGCATCCTATTTGCTTACTTTTGTATGTACAAACAAGAGCTAATGCCCCAAACACAGATCCCAAACCCCAGATACAACATCTGTGTTGTTCATGATGAATGTGTGGTTATTGATATGGTAGATGGTGAGGGTTGCGATTCGTTCCCTGAACTTGTAATTCGGAAACTGCCGGGAAGTTGGGGCTGCCGCCATGAGCGTTGATGAATGTGGCTACCGGAGCAGGAATGGGAAGTAAGGAAGCGGGCAACGGTGGGGCAGGCACTGGAAAGGTATGGACTAGGGAAGTCGGCTTTGGATGGGAGATCGCTGGTTGGGAGGGCGTCGGAGGGGTGGCAGTATACTCCGCCGGGTGAGATGCTGGATCTTGTGCGTAGAATTCAGAGATGTCGGGCACAGGTGAATTACTGTCAGGTTGTATGATGTGTCTTGGGCGCTGCTCAGAAGAAGCATGGCTCGAAGGAGTGTCATTAACTATTAGACTTGGGGTAGTTTCATCCCGACCCTATAAGATATAAATAAGCTGCTTTTCAAAAACAAGAAACTAGCTGTCGTTACCTTGCAACGTATGCGCATCATCCACCACATCCACAATGGGACTAAAGACAAAAGTCCAAATACAGCCCCTAAAACAGCTACAACCAATGAGGAAATTGTGGTAGGACCAAATCGTTCATTGTTGTCTGAACGATCCACGGAACTCCCGGTGATATTTTCGCTTTGGGTTGGCGCAGTTGTGACCGGTGCAGCTATACTCATGCCAATACAAAGCACTAGTAATATCCACAGTCTAGAGTAGTTGCGTGACATTTATGATGTTGCCCTAGGGGGTGGATGGGTTTAGGTTTGAGGTTGTGTTAAAATGGCACAATAAGTGCTTGGCTATATGAGCGAGTCGGAGGATATGATAGGAATACTTATATTATACCTACGGTAAGACAGTAGGATCATTAGGCATGACTCGGCCGCGTCAGTTAAATCTTCATGATCGCTATATGAGCTCACTAGAGCATGATTATATCATTCGTCGCAAGTCTTTAGGGGCAATACGTTGTATCGGGAGCGGAAGCTTTTCAGGAAATGAGCCTTGGGCTTGGACCTGCGGAATAACTCAACCCGATGAGGGGTACTGAGCGTATTATTGAGGAGCAAGGTAGTGGAGGGGGTCACGACTTAGCTTGTTTCCTTTGTTAGTTTCGAAAAGTGACCGCAAACGGTCGAATACTATATGATTACAAACAAATAAACTGGGCGTATTATACGTTTCAATAGGAAATAAGGCACTCTCGTGCGAGGGCATCGCTCATGTGGCTTCAAGGTCAAGCCTAATTCTAGAAATTGCATAAGCTTTTTTACTCACCAAAAAATGCGATATTTAGATAATTAGACTGAATGAGTATGTACCGCTTCAGCAAGACCTAGGTAAGTATTTAAGTAGGTAAGTCTTAACAGGGCACTCTTTTGCCGCCCAAACCGATTTTCAAATATAAATTTATTCCGTATTATGTTGACTTTGCAATTTACTATGAAGCGTATCATGGAGAAGCTTTTAGACCTGCATTTGCTGTGCCTTTGGCTTTTTTGCTACACAATTTGGGGCTTTCGTGGATTTCACTAATTTATAGCGTTACGACGGTGTCAATCCTCGACGTGGTGCATATCTCGATTTGGACTGATGGAGTTCATGAACCAATGCCTAGCCAGGATAGTTAGCTCGTATATTTCCAGATGTCAACATGTTGGATGACCCACTAGGGGCTATTCTCTTTTAGTTTCATAGTAGGAATACTGCCTTGGTAGTGATTTTTAGAATGACAATGTAAACGCTACCTACTTGTAGCCGAGTTATGAATAGTGGTAGCAGTAGAGCTGCATTTGTACCCAGCCGTCTGTTCATCAGCTAGCAGACTAGCTTGTGATTGCGACGACCAATAAGCAAGTTTAGCCTAAGTGTTGCAGATTGTAGGTAGAAACCCACGAAGCTGCAAAGAAAATCCTACAGCTACCCTGACTCATAAGCTGTCGCAGCGGCGGGACGTAATATCGAAATGGTAGGCCATCAGTAATCAAGAGCGAAGCACATTCTGACCACGAGCTACAGGTGATCAAAAGCTGCCTGTGATTCAAGTTCGAGGAGGAAAAAAATATGTCGTAATCTTCATATAGTTTACAAAAAACAAAAAGTGTTGACAGCGCCACAGAACCTAAAGTTCGTACCAATCAGTTGGCTCCAAAACGCTTTAATCTTCACAATTTCTGAAGGATGGAAATTCTCTTTTGTTTCTCCCTAACTACGAATTAGTAAACTCATCAAGTGAACCATATGCATGTGTGCATGGACTGGTATTCGTAAAAGAAAAAATCTAAGGGAAGAAGAACTCCAGATATACACAAGCCGCCCTGCCGTATGCCTTGCCGCCTTTGCCGTCCTGTACCACCACGAATGCGCGGCCACTAGGATACGCGGCCACTACCGAATACTTCCGCCACCACTGAATACTTCCGCCACCACCGAATGCGCGGCCACCACGGATGCGCGGCCACCACCGAATGCGCGGCCACCACCGAATATACGGTCAGCGCTACATATGTAATAACGAACGCTTGAGATAACAAAATTAATCGACGGCAGATTGGGCGGAGTGACGTAGCGTAGCCTTGTCGCAAACCGGCGGCTCAAAGGGATTCCTACCGTCACGTCGATAGTAATGGCATATGTAGCAGTATAAAGTAAATCGTTGACGCTCAGCCGTCACAATGCGACAAAGCTACTTTGTTTGTGTCGTTATTGATCGTCTACATTAGACTCCGTAATTACAAAACTTCATTGTTGTTGCACACCTACAGTTACTGTCAGACGCCTTTCTTCGAGCCTGCGCTTAGCTCGGCTCGCTTTCTTTATCCTTGCCGAGTAGTGCCGCTCCAATGTGGACACCTTCGCAGCGTCGCCTTAAGTATGCAAACTACGTACCTGTTACGTCCAGCCCCGCAGCAGCGCCATACTGGTGCTTTTATTCATCACCGCTCAATTTCTGATACTTACCCTAGCCAACGATGCGTTTGAGTCCTCCTTGTTAAATGTAGAGTACCAGCATACCTAGTATCCTGTCCCGCTGCGGTTGTGCCGCACAAGCGGTTGGCGACGCTAGCGTGTTGAATTCCCAAGTATATATGAAACCCCGTCCAGCTTGCTCATGTTGTCAGCATCAGCTACACAACTGAATTACGGGAGTATTTGCTGTCGAAAACGACCTGTGGTTGAATCGTACCCTACAGATTCCCCCGCACACTTCGCGCTGGTCTTACAAATGGCAACAACACCTCCAGAACTGCGTGAGAGCGTTGCATGGATTGGCGGTGCTGACTACGGTGAGAAGCGCAAATACGTCGACCGCATTGCAACCTTTCACTTCACCTTACCACATGCCAGAATCAGCAATCCTATCCGTGATTCCCTCTCCGTAGGGGCACGTTAAGCGCGGAGTTCTCGGTTGGCAACTTCAACTATGTCCGTGAAATCACGTTTGGCGACAGTATCCAGTAAATCAGAAGGCTGAGAATGACAAAGCCCGAGGCTGGACAGAGAACAACGTCCGCGGCAGATACTCTTTATCACTTACAATCAGAGGTAGATACCATGAAATTTCTTCAGTAATGAATCTGCTTTTCTCACATCAAACTCTTACTAGTAACAGTGAAATACTGATATTCCGATTCCGAAGATACATGACTATAATCTCGCACAAAATGATTTGGGGGCTCCCTACATTTTCATGGATTATATCCATAGCAGTTCAGCCGAACAGACCTCGAGAGAATTTCCAGGAAACAAAGAAGGAGCTCCCGAAAAGCATGTGCCATTTGCTATCGCAGCCTGCTCACATGCTTTCTCTACAGATATTTTGAAAAGTTCTAGCGATAGGCCACCCCAATCGTGGTGGAATTGGCGGTGGTATATATGATTTCTAAAGATGGATCAATCACCAAGCAAGACAACAGCGTCTTTTCTGCTAGAAGCTAGAAGGTACACAATCCGGACCCTATAGCACTGCCGAGGAATTCTACAATGACTCTAAGAAAACCTCCCTTTTCTAGTGAGACTTCTCTTTTCTAACGAAAAGATTTCCTGGGTTACCCTCGCTTCTTCAGGAAGTTATGACCGGAATACTTAGAGAGAACAAGGCTTCCGGTTTAGAACCCCCGGGATCGTTTGGTCTTGTGGATTTAGAAATTGGACTGCACAACCATTTAGTCGACCACAACTTCAATATTCTTGCCATGAATATCCTCTCCCATTTTGACCACCAACAGAAACGAATGGAACTAGCGAACGCGAGAGAGTGTCTGTCCAACGGCCATTCGGAGAGCGGTTTGCTAATCCAACGAATAAAGGTCATACCAGCCCGTCCGTACAACTCAAGGTGACATACTCAGGAGAAACCTAACCCACATCATAAAGCGATAAAATATGGGTAGTTTCCAACACACCTTATAGCCAATCGGCTTAATTCTATGATATTCACATGATGTAAACGTGATTCTTACAAATATGTGAGGCTAACTGGGCTACGAGCATCAGATTACACTTACAGCTTTGGTCATGTTACATGACTTGTAGAGGTAATAGCAGTGTATGACATCAACAATACTGTACAACTTACAGTTTGGTGACCATCATGTCAACATCACAGCATTATAATTGAGGCAAGTGAGAATGTGAAAGCGCACTTAAGGCTTAGTACATACTTAGAGATAGAAATACATGCGAAGTACTGGTACTAGTTGCTACTTTAGTACTTACTTAAGCATGTAGGAGGAGAGAGCCAACCTTGGCTTCAAGAAGGAAAACATCTAGAAGGAAACTCGCCTCTCTTCACCATAATCACCACAATCACCATAATTATGGGTGACATCTAGCAACTACTTTGTGCACCACACACAAGCCCACCCCCCCACCCACCTCCAAATTCAAGAGAAAGGTGCTATTACACACACAGTAGAAAAGTAAGTCGGACAAGTAATACTCCCAGAGTGCTATCTCTAAATACTGCAGCGCTGTATAGTCAGAGAAATCTCAACACTATATTTGGAAGAATCATGAGATGTTTTCATTCTACCATCATACAGCTGTAGGAGCCAACTTCATGTATCTAAGCATCAGATAGAAATAAATTACCTGATGCAAAATACCAGTAGTGCTAAGCAGTGCTTAGCAGCATCAGCAGTGTTGAGTATATTCTAAGCCACTGTACTTGATCTACAACTCCTTGAATATTAGCAAGACTAAAAGAGGAGGCAAGCAAGTGAAAGAGTATCTTGTTTACTACATTTCATATATAAACACTATCCTGGTCAAAGTAAAATTCATGGAGTTAATTGAGCTCAAAGTTGAATAGATGTGGGAGCTGGGACCAGGGGAGGTGGCTCTGGTGGGAGTGTGGCTACGAGGTGCCCCGCTAGCGACTTGTTAGGTGTGCCTAATAAGGCGCCTGGGCCGTATGCATGAGGTGAAGCTAACACATCTAGCTATCTTGGCATAATGTTCCCGAAACTAGCGATGTTGACAAAGTGGTTGCATAACAACCATCGTCAGGTATACGCATTCATTACAACGACAAGTACACTTATTAGCACCAAAATACCATCTTACAATATTGTAGATAAAACCTCTACAGTTGGAGTTTCAAGACGATTGTATTCACATGTAGAGAACTGGTGATGTCAAGATCATGTGAAGTTCATCTAATATATATACACATGCTTTGTCGGCTCGAATCATTCTCATTGGTTGACTTGTGGTACGTACCTCTAAGGAGGATTTTTATTGGCTGACAACCCACAGCTTCAACCATTTCGATGGCTTGGCATACCCCATCAAATATCCTCAAATATCCACTCCCAATTAAGTATTTGAGTTCAACTCTGATCAGAATGTAATGTTTGCATGAA
>Ga0307512_10002071_pt1 | contig 26361 bp, 31 predicted proteins | sample 14_EM_MG_FD_200267 | JGI IMG/M metagenome (GOLD analysis project Ga0307512, IMG submission 200267) | Populus trichocarpa ectomycorrhiza microbial communities from riparian zone in the Pacific Northwest, United States - 14_EM | ecosystem: Host-associated > Plants > Roots > Unclassified | place... | reverse complement strand
GAGGAAGAACGTACTGACGAACAGCGTCGATTTCTCGGGGTGCTCGACTTGGGTGCCCCAGTATGCGCCTGGGAGGCGCTGGGAAGCGCTGGCGGGGCACTGGTCGTGATCGCCGCTGCCCTTGAGGGAGGGGAGGATGGGAACTGTGATGACTTTGGTGAGTTGAGGCATTGCGGGGTGTGGATGGGGGGATCTTTGGGGGAATATGGAGGACTGCGGGTTATATGGTAGGTAGCTCCTTCTCAGCCGCGGCTGGGGACCCCATTTTTTTGCGGTTAGCCCAAGCCACCAGCTGTCCCCACTGTGGGGGTTCGGCGGTAATGGTTCATCCAGTAACCATCGAGGGATTTCGCAACATCTTACAGCAGGTCTCGTGCATTCAGTCTAGGAATGCAGCCATATCACCTCCCCCACTCACTGTGCCTCCGTTGTAGCGCATCATCCTTCCTCATGCAGCCGAAGAAAAGAGCTGGGGTTGCGGAGACCGGAATGTGGAAACGTAGAATGTTCACAGAGCATCACTCAAGCCGAACTTCACACAATCTACGTAATAGCAATACCAATCCCCAAAATATTATTTAAAAATAAAAGTACTTCGTAGTCTATGGAAGGCCAAAGTGAATGAAGCTGTTTCAATGTTCGGGCATTACGAGACGTTATATATCGGCATCACATTCATCTATGTGATGTGGCATGGCACAAAGTATATGAATTGTGGCCTCTATTTCACAAATATATTTGGATACTCCTTGGTATGTCAGCGGAGTACACATTCTCGATACAGCCTGACAAAATAACAAGCCAGAGCATACAAGGAGTTAGCAGGAAAGTAATATAAGCACGGAGCAAAAACAACCACCGAAATCCTGTATCAAACCCAATCAAAGACAATATAACACGGAGAGGAACACTAAAAAGACTTTCGTGATGGATGACATAGAAAGAAACAACCTATCAACAACACATCGATATTCCAAAGGCCAATTAGCTCTTCCAATAGATCACTCCGTTATATTCGATCGCTCCAGCCGCAACCAGAAACTTCAAGATAATAAGGAAGACTTCATCTCCAGACAACACCAGAGAGTCTTCCAATTTTTGATGCAATCTTGAATGTTCCGAGAATCAAGGAAACCCACGGAACCAAAAAGATCCTAACTGGAGAGCGAACGCAATAAGTTCGTCGACTCCAAGACATAGCAGGTTTGTTAAGCCGAGCGTGGGCCTCGTATGGATTCCCGTTCTCGTCGTACTTGGGAGGGTCTCTAATGGTCACGGCGCTTAAGTATCTAAGCATAACATAATGTCCTTTAGCCTCCACTCGCGAGTGAGAATCGTAGCCGACTGGCTGTGCCAAGGCAGACCTACTAATTGAGGCCTGTTGTATTGGACAGGTCAATATGATCGGTCTGCGAATCTTTAGATCGACCGGCAGCTGATTGGCCTCCTTTCCGATCAATGGCAATACCACCACAGCCGGCCATGCGTTATTGATGTACTGTAACCACTCAGAGTGACCTTCGACCGGTCCGCCCGAGGCCTGGACGGTCACAGGTCTCGGTCTGTGAATCGGTGGATCCCTTTTCATCACCGGCTATACCACCACTCCGCCTATGTTGACTCCCTAAGTAGTAGCAACAGAAGGCGCAGAAGTATTGTTATGTCGATGCAAAGTCGGTCGATGCTTTAAAATGTGAGCTTAGAAGAAGGAATAGCGGGATCACTCACATTGCTTGGAGCAGGAGTAGCTCACCAGCGTCCGAGACTAGCGAGAAATCGATAATAAGGCACTGCGCTATATTGTGGTGGGATGACTATGCCACGGTCCTCTTGCTTGAGCCACGGGTTCATAGGAACAGTATAGATAGCGTGTCGGTGGCGTATTGATGGCGATGGCGGTTTGTTTGTTGTTTATTTTAATCATACTGCATTCACTCTATCTAGAGTATGGCAGGGTCCGTTTCCCCTCCCCCACCGGATGACCGGTTAGGTGGGGGAGTTGCCCTTCCGCTACCCTTCTTCCTCTTTAACAAAGTAAAAACAAACGCCACCACTACTCTGCTTGGCTGCAGTGGCGTGGGAACTTCCCCGCCTGATGGCGGTGTGGACAGAAATGTGGGACGGTGAGTGGGGAAGTGAAACAAGGTGGGGGAGTGGTGTGAGAAGAAGTGGGAGAGAAGGAAGAGGGTTGAGGGTTTAAGAAGTAGTAGATGGAACAGAAGCTGTCAAGTACTCTGATTTCGGTAGTTCGGTTTGGAAGTTAGGGGGTCAACTCTTGGTTACTTAATGGATAGGTGCCTTTCCTTCCTCCATGACACAATAGCACCGCCAGCCTGTGCCCATATGCATCCATAGTGTGGTGGATCGTAGCGAGGCCTCAGGGCAGCTTCACACGTACTGGTTTACACCTGGAGATCGATGATATGTAGACACGCGATAACTATAAACCGATACAAGGCCTCGAGAGAAAGTAATTACAAGTATCATTGACCCTTCGACTAAATCTACAGGATACGAACAACTTCATCAGTTCTTCGACGCTCCCGTTACCACACCCATCACTCGTAAATCATCAAAATAAAACTGTTACAGATGTACATGATGTTACAGGTCTGATACACGGTCACGGCTGCAGGGGCTGATGCCTCCTGTATATATCTCGAGTCTTTCTCCTTCTCTCTTCTCTGTACCATAGAATACACGCACACGGTTCTCCCCAGCTTCCATATCGTAACAAAAACAACAAGGCCTCTCATGAAACAAAGCACCCAAACTAAAACGCAATCTTCTTAACCAGCCCATCCAACTCCCGCTCGAAGCACCTATGTTTCGAAATCTCATACGCAAACGCGCTTGAGAACGCCGTAGAGCTAGGTTCAATCTTGAGCGAGTTGAGCACGCCAACATTCGACTTCCACCCCGTAACCACACCATAGCTGCTAATAACTTGGCTCGACTCCCGATCGATAGCCAGATCAACACCCGGGAGTAGTACAGCCTCTTGCAGGAATGCCACCGCATCGCCGAGCGCACCAATAGCCTTAAGATGACCAAATGCCTCACGCACCCAGTGTACCACTCGTCCGTTCTCGCGGAGTATAAGTACTGCCTCGGCACCTGGACAGATGAAGGTGGCGTCAAACATAGTAGAGCGCACACCCTCAAAGTGGTGGTCGGGCATTATTCCCTGCTTCGAGCCGGCGGGGTAGATCATGTGGCGTCTGGGAGCGATGACTAAGGTGAGGGCGCCCTGCGCTTTGAATGCAGTGCGGACGGCCATAAAAGTCTCCATATCAAAGCCGTCTGCAATGATCATTGCAATGCGGCGAGAAGCGATGGTGGGAGTGGTGGGCTTGAATTCGGCTTGGGAAAGGGCTGGTGCTTTCTTGCCGTGGTTTTGGCGCTCCGCTGACTCGGGAATATCGCCACCGACCATTTTTGCAACGGCTTGTGCAAGAGAGAGGTCGATATCGCACAGGCGTTGGGACATGCGCTTGTAGACAATAGGATCATCGCAGTGATCGAGTTCGAAGGCGAGGGAGTTTTGGACGTGCATCTTCTCATGGGGAGAGAGGGAGTTGTAGAAGAGCTGTGCCTGGTTGAAGTGTTCTTTGAACTTAGGGGCATTGAGGCGCTCCTTGACACCTACAATCGATTGTGAAAACTCCCGGTAGGCATCGGTTTCGCCAGTATGTTTGGCGTGCGGGGTGCTCTCAAAGCGGTTGGGCCAGTAATTCACAGAACCTTTGTGAATGTGATGATTCATTGCTCCGTCGCGGTTGAAGTTCATAACTGGGCATACAGGCCTGTTTAAAGATTGTTAGCCGTTAGATCTATGGGTAGGAGAGAGGAAGCATACCGGTTGATTGGAAGCTGTTCCCAGTTGATACCAAGACGCGATATTTGAGTATCGAAATACGAGAAGTTGCGACCTTGCAGAAGAGGGTCGTCTGAAAAGCCAATACCGGGAACGACGTGACTTGTACAAAAGGCAGCTTGTTCTGTTTCGGGGAAGAATTCGTTCACATTGCGGTTCAGACAGAGCTCTCCTATGTAGCGGACGGGAACCAAATCCTCTGGCCAGACTTTAGTGGCGTCAAGAATGTCGAAATCAAACTTGTGCTGTTCCGCTTCAGAGACGACCTGGATTCCAAATTTCCACTTGGGATAGCAGCGGTTTTCGATGGCTTCCATCAGATCCTTCCGGTGGAAATCCGGATCTTGACCAGCCAGTTTAAGAGCTTCATCCCAGACAAGGGAGTGGACGCCGAGCTCCGGCGTCCAGACGAACTTGACGAAGTGACGTTCGCCTTTGGCGTTGATCAAAGTGAATGCTGGGTAACATGTGAGTGGAAGTCGATACAAGGGTACATTTGTTAAGACATACTATTAACACCGAAACCCTGCATCATACGATATGATCGCGGTATAGCTCGATCACTCATTGTCCACATGAACATATGAGTAGCTTCAGGATGTAGGTACTGGAAGTCCCAGAAATTGTTGTGCGCAGACTTAAGGCAACAAATGTTAGTCTAGGGAATTACTCAGTAGAATCGGTGGCGGAACTTAAACTCACCTGTGCCTGCGGGACTTCGTTATTGGGTTCCGGCTTGCCTATACATCGTTTCAGTTTGGTAAATAGTAATAGTGGGTTAGGCCACGGTACCAGCGTGGATAATATCGGGAAATTTAATGGCGTCCTGAATGAAGAATACGGGTATGTTGTTTCCCACAATATCCCAATTCCCCTCTTCTGTATAGAACTTAATTGCAAAACCACGCACATCACGTACGGTATCTGCAGAACCACGGGATCCGAGAACCGTGGAAAAACGGACAAAAATAGGAGTTGTGCGGCTGGTGTCGTTGAGAATGCCTGCCGAGGAGAGCTCGGGGATAGCTTCGTGGAGCTTGAAGTAGCCGTGGGCGCCGGTACCTCGGGCGTGGACAACACGCTCTGGTATCCTCTCATGGTCAACTAAAGTGATGTTAGTATAGCATGGACTGACAAAATTCTAACAGCAACCGGGAACCTACATCTATGAATCTTCTCACGAGCAATCTGGTCTTCCAGCAAAGATGGGCCATTCGTGTCCTTGGATACAACCCTCAACCAATGATCAGTGTCTTGGACCTTGACACCAATATCTGTTGTCATTCGGTTGCTGCTCTTAGTGGTATCATAGGTGTTCGACCACATATCGAGAATTTTTTCATTAGTCGTGGTAACATCATTAAATTTCTGCGACGCGGACTCTTTGGCAGAGTTTAACGACTCCTGGAGTCTCTGGAGTGTTCCTGACATGTTGATATCCAGTCAAATTATTGGGGCAAAAGCTTCGATGCGTGCGTTGTTGGTGCAAATTGGGACCAGCCATGTTGGTTCCATCTATTTGTATGAGATATCTCCTAGTCACTGACGCTGAGATGACGTTTACATTAGGTATTAGACTAAGAGCGATTAAGCCTCGATGCGACCTTTCCCAGTAGCCTTGCCTCCTTATGTGTCGCGCCCTTAGGCTTTCGGTAATGACATTGACGATCTATGACGTCACGGTATTGTACATGTACTATCTGAACCAATTGGCGTGGCTCCTTAATCGGTATGTTGATCCAGACTTCAAGGTGCTCTCGACTCGAAGCATTTATAATATAAGAGTCTGTATCGGTGGATTTTCGAACTAGAGTACGAGTGATCACGGTGATTGTTGCATGAGATCACCCAAGCCAAGCCGACTTTGACAGAGCTTAATTTAGCGTTGAGGTGAGTTGAGGCTCTTTTGGGCTTTACCCTGACAGTTGTCACACGCTAGCGGTGCAACACGCACAAACTCCAAACTGTGTGCCGCAATATTCACGATTGAGCCAGACTAACCGACCGCCCGCAGCCTGCAATCACCGAGACGACGACGACCCTACGACAACCGCCACAAATCCCTAGGTACGTACCTACTACCAGACCAAAACGGAATCAATAAGCCCGAATTTTCGACTGATTTGACGATCCTACAATCCAGAAATGGCCCCTCCTAAATCTGCAAAGCCCGGACGGTCTGCCCTCGCCGATGTCGTCGCCCGCGAATACACCATCCACCTCCACAAGCGCGTCTTCGGTGCTTCCTTCAAGAAGAGGGCTCCTCTTGCTGTGAAGGAGATCAAGGCCTTTGCCAAGCAGGCTATGGTGCGTTCTATCCACATCTCCACGATTGGTCCGATAAACCCTGGAATTTTCAAATCCTCTGTTTTTCTATCGACCTCAATGTTTAAATTATCGACAAGAGACTGCGGAAAAGACGGTTGATGAGGATGAAGAATGGAAGATGGAGCGTTGGCTGACGGAACGGGAGAATAGGGTACCGAGGACGTCCGTCTCGACCCTCAGTTGAACAAGGAGGTCTGGAAGCAGGGAATCAAGGGTGTTCCTTACAGACTTCGTGTCCGTATCTCGCGCAAGCGTAACGACGAAGAGGGAGCAAAGCACAGACTGTTTTCGTACGTTCAGGCCGTCAACGTCAAGAATCCCAAGGGTCTCCACACGACAGTGGTAAGTTTCCTCGCCGCCCTCGCCCGTATCCGGCAGCTGGAGGCGGATGGATTGACCAATCCGTGTTACAGGTCGAGGACGCATAAACGGAACGTTGAGGGATCGGGATTTCCAACTTTTTTTGCCTTCTCTTTGTGGATTTAAAAACAATCAAAAGTTCACGGAGTACCTTCATCTGTCTACTTTGGGTGTAATTGGGTTTGTTTCTTTGGGGAATCTTTTCAACAACTGTTTTGTATGGCCCGGACGGAATGTGGAAGAGAAGGGCTGGATTACAGGGTATACGCGTCAGATATCGCTCAGCCACCAACTATGGGGCTCAAACTACACTATATGGCGTCAATGGGATATCTTTCACTTTCTTACTGGTAGGCTTCTTTATCATCATCGCTACAATGCTACGTTGCGGTTTAGCCTGAGTGATTTTGGTGTGTGTGTTTCGAATTCGAACCACGTGCAAACGATGTAGCGAGTGATGTAGAAGATGATGCATGTTTGGTTGGAAAGACGTTTTGCACCACCAGTGGTCAACACGTGTACAACATGCATAGCATGATCTGTCAGGCGTTGATGGCGGCAACCCAATTGCTGTTGATGAACATCGAATATCTGTTAACAAGGAAAACATCGATGGTGATGATGGTGATGGAATGATGATGAATTCAGGAGCGCCAGCTATATTGGAAGTAGGCGCTCGGTGGCCCAAATTGCTATGTTTGTTGTCGCTGCATCTGTTACCTCTATTCCAGAAAGGTATAAATGGGTTCTCGATTGGCGAATGCACGCTCGTGAGTCGTTACCAGGTTAACTGAATCGAAAATCTGCCTCCTTAGCACAAGGCTTTCTCTCGATGTCCTCGGGTGTTATTGCCTCTTATTCCCATCTCCAGCGCGGGAATGCTAACGGACGAACCCTTTTTTTTTTAGAGAAGCTTAGCAATTTCTAGAAGAACATCTTTCCTGACGCTCGGTACCGACCCAAACCACAGCTCCGCAACCAATGGCATACGTTGCGCTCGTGGTTGTCGACACTTCACCATGAGTGTCCACCCACACACCCAATTATTCACCGTGTTGCCGCGTGCCCGCCCTTACTACTGCTGCTGTGTAACTGTCCAACTCCTGACCTAACCCATGCGGTCGACGTCGGGTTGTTCCTGATGGTGGTGGTGGTCTATTGAATGCCAGTTAAGTACACTGCCAACGCAGCTACCACTTTTTTGCGGGGCCCGTTTCGTCTGCTAGTTGTCCATACTTGACCCCCATGGACCCAGCAAAGTACATGTTATATAAACCCCCTTCTAAACAAAAAAATAAAATCTCTTCCGAAATCTTCTCTTGAGGGGTGATAGTTAAGTTCTCAGTGCGCGCGCAAATACACACGATATTCTTTGTTTCTCAATCCTACCAATTGCGTGCTAGCTATCACTCGGACGGATAACTATGCCACCGCACACGTCTCCGCGGCGCCAGAACTCATCGCTGACCACAGCGCTCACTTTGATCCCATGCGTTCTCGCCATCTCACTAATCACCGCAATTCAACATCTCTACCACACCCGGCGGCGTTTAACACCAGAGCCCGTTTCGCACCCGGTCCTGCTCTTCCGCGACCCAAAACACTGTCTCTCGCACCCTGCGAACCGAGTTTTCAATGTCCGCACCGACCGCAATATCCTTGCGTCCGCCCCCCTGGCGCATTGCTTCTTTGAGGCCGACCTAGTCGAGAGCGAGTGTGTGTTTGTGACACGGGTCGATCGGAGAAGGATGCGAGATGTTCTCGCATGGATGATGGAGGTCAAGAAGGGGTGCGATAAGACCGAGGGTGTGAAAAGTCCGCTGCCATGGGGGAGCGAGGGGTCCCAGGCAAAAGGCGTGGAGAGGGAGTGGTCCAGGCTATGTGCAAAGGGGCTTAGGAAGTTTGGTGGACGCCTGTGGAGTGGGTATGGTGACAGGAGGGCGAAAGGGAATGGGTATGCAAGAAGAAGGGGGAGCTGGTGGGATGAGGAGTGGGAGGAGCGAGAGGACAGGGAGGAGGACGGGTGGTTTGAGATTTGGGAGGGAGTCGTCAAGAACCGGTGCGCTGGATGGGTCGTCGAGCCACAACATCTGGGGAGTGTGAGTTTGGAGGATGATGATGAGGTGTGTATTCCCAACTCTTCTTTCAGATGGGAGTGAATGCTGACAGGTGCGATAGGAGCCGTTTACATGGGTCAATATCGCCCGCTCGAATCTTAGGGTATTTGACGGCGAGTGGATAGCGAGACGAAGAGATAGTTTGTATAGGGTTTTTTGATGGGTAGGATACGCGGTGTATATATGGGATCGTCGCCATTGGCTGAATGCATACGGATTGAGAGCACAGGTTCATTGGAGTTGGAGGACGGCACGGAGTCGCGGATATCTCATGAGATTGGTCTATTGATTTAGGATGGAGGCTACATTAGGGAAGGTCATCGCATTGCCGATTGGAGTTTGGGGTTATGTATGGATTTCTCGAGTTATATTAGATGATGCATTGTACATTAACACCCAACAAATACATACTAAGTACTTCTTATGAGACACGATTCAGCTTGAGAGGAATACCGATAGTGACAAAGGGATCACAGGCTAGGTCAAGAACCCCTGTGCGATACATGGTTTTTCCTTCAATTATTCGGTATAACATCGCAAACCTATTCTCAACTCCAAACTCAGACAAAGCATATTAAAGGAAATCAGATATTAAGTAGCAGTGTGGTAGGGACAACACCACACAACAATGTGGCGCAAATCCAGACAATCCAAAGGAACCAGAACCGAACCAAACGATAAACCCTAAAAGAAACAATCCCAATACTAAAACTTACGCGATAGTCCACACCCTGTCCATTCCCCTTCCCCCCTCCCCCTTCCCCTCCCCTTCTCCCTTCCCCCTTCCCATTTCCCTCTCCCCCAGCAGGTCCAGCCAGCTGCTGTCATCGCCGCTTATTTTCCAATCGGAGGAGCCATCTGCTGCTGTGCCACCATTTGGTTGAGCTGTTCCTTAGTTCTACACCTTATCAGTCGCAGCCCAATGCAATCTCCACGCACGGTCCACGGTGTAACGTACGTAGACTGATGATAATTGCAAATCGAGCACCTAAGCTCTTTTCCCCACGAAATCGGGAAAATCGGGATGAAGCAGAATGTGAAGAACGTCCTACGCTTAATCGGCGTCACTAAGCACTGTCAGCCTCCATCTTCTTTGTTGTCGCTGCTCAGTGGAAATGAACCGGAGGCGTTGTGGCAATTCTGCGCGCGAGGATGTGGTTAGTAGAGTAAACCGTGAATGAGGTCAAAGGGAAAAGGAGGCTCACTGGACAGACAACCCTCAGATGCTCGTAACCACTCATGCCAGATGATAGGTCTTGAGACCCGCAGGTGAAAAAGAAGAACATGGTTTTGGTTGTAATCGGGTTGTGAAGCTGTAGTAATTGTGGAGTGTTGTGGAGACTGGAGATGTTGACGTGGGAACTGGTAGGTAAGTGGTTGTGAGTTTCAGAGCTCGCCCGAAAGTCATTTCCCCATTTAGTAAACGCGAGCCTATTTTGGGCATTAGGCTGTTAATGCCAAGACTACAATATCATTGCTGACGACGCCTGTCTTGGTCAATTTGTGAGTGATGGGACGTGACGAATGAGAACCGCAGAGGAAAGAAGCACCAATAATGTGCGGCCCTGTGTCGAGTCTCGTAAAAGCACAGCGATAGAACAACTTGCTACCATCAAACAGGAGTTTCAAATTGTTATTTCTTGTTAATTCCACCAACTGTAAGAAAAAGGTGGGGGTTATGGGAAACGATTCACCAGTCGTTTTTTGACACTAGATAGTGGTCATATATTAATATTGTGAATCTATGTAAGACTGGCCGGGATTTACAATGGGAGTACCTTTTAACAGTTTCAAGAAGGAAAATTGACCCGCATTGTAGATCTGTCTAGCCACACAAGCTCCAACTGTGACAGGTTCTGATGTTCATATCTGTTCTCAGTCGGCGGCCATGCTTCCCACTCAAGCCGCTTAAACCTCATCACCAGTCATCACTAGGCAGCTAAGAAAGTATCATTTTCATCTATACGGCCACTAGTATCGCATACCTACATCTGCAACCGAAAACCACTGGGAGGGACGCAATATTTCTGAGTGGATTTCTGATCGGAACAGATGACAGCGCACAACACCGACGGAGAGGATGAAATTCGCAGTGGGATGCAATTCCTTCAGTTCTGACAGCATTGTTACTTCACAGGATAGGGTTGAAGTTCAAAAACTGTTCAAAACTGATAAGTGACGGTAGATGATCTCAAGGCGATTGCGGCATACATATAGATAACCTTCCATCAAGTACAAATAGTTGACCCTTGCACCAGTTACTGCCGGATATCCAAGACCTCCTATAGTTGTGAGCTCTACCTCGTCTACTGGTCGTGGTCGTTGTGACGATTTCCTTTTTTTCTATTGTCTGACAACCTACTAATTGACTTAAAAGACCTTTTTTATGCAACAGTCACTGTATCACAATGTGAATGGAGCACGCGGAGAATGCCAAGGTGTGCTTTGGGCACTTCTGGTCATAAATTCTCACTAGCCACTTCTTAGGAATCAATAGAATAGCATTGGATACCATGTTCTACAATATTGATGCCGGAACTCTTTGGGGAGATGACCGGTCGATGTATCTGCATGTATGTTCATGACCCCAGACAGTCAATTACCAGTCAACTTTGATTATCGAGTTGAAGTCCTTCAACACAATATAGGCACTGTTCTGAAATTTAAAAGGTACGGAGGCATTTCCCGTCTGCGATTTCCAGGTCGTCATGAGCAATGTGTCCGTTGATTAAGGAGTTCAGTCTTATCATATAGTCAAAGCTAGCATAAGCTCGAACTTTTTTCTACTTGAAATACAGAACTTGGCCACTCAGGCCTCACCTAGTTTCTCTTCCTTCATACTCTTCGTCTTCACTCTCTAACTCTTGGTAATACTTTAGTGCACTCGGCTATAAAATCTCTCCAGCTTTCTTTTATGGCCGTCATTTAACCTCTATCCGGTCTCCAAAAGCAGTAATATCGAGCCATCTATAGAGAACTCCAGCCGTACCATAGTTCGGTACAGTGCTGCTCTTAACCTTAACGCAGAATAAACTACTTAGGAAGCTCATTCTCGGCCAACCCCAATCCTTCGTGCCGTTCAGGATCTACACACAACATCCTCTTATAAGTAGTTATAACCGTATCTACCGGCGGTAGATCGGTGTGCCACAACATGAAGGGAGAGCGGGGGTGATAGGCTAGGTATCTGTTCCACGAGCTTACGGGAGCGGGTCAATGCCGCGGTAGGGAAGCTTGACGGTCTTCTGACATCAGCAATGCGGGTTTTGGCAGCCGACCCCGTACTGTATACTGCCGGTCGAGGAATCGGATATACCGCATTGGGCGAACCGGGGGGGAGATCCCGATAATAACAGGCTGAGTTGCTGAGCGTTGTGGGGTATCATTTGCTGTCCAGGAACGGGTTGCAAGGTCTCTCCCCGTGGAACCTTTCACAGAGGAACAATGATTAGTGATTAGGCAAAAACGTGACGCAAGCCATTAGCCATACGCGCAACTTTACCGTTCAAGCCCTGCAGCGGCAACTGCTACAGGCAATACCCGACATTCAGCCCTAAGCTGACGTTCCGACGGTATGCAAGAATTCAGCTCGAGATTCATATTTCAACAATGTTTGGTCCCTCACCTCCCTCCATGTTTTGTAATCCATGCTCCACAATGCACTCATGATCAAAAGAGAGCAATTATTCCGGTGAAATCCCAGTTTTGGAACGTATCGGTCTTCACGAAGCACTCGACCTCAGCTGAATGCATACAAATGTACCACAGACTTTTTCTTTGTGGGATCTTATTAACTTTAGTTCTCCCGTCTTTCAAACACTACATATAACCACAGTAACACCACGGCTCGACTATATATATGTCACCTCTTCCCAGATATTCGTGTCTGATCCAATTCACTACGAGATCCCAACGCAAGGAATATTCTACATTATACTTCACCGAACCTCGCCATGGCCTCCACCAACGAAAGTCAAGATATCTTCGGAGCCCGGGAGCACATCCGCCATAACTTCCATTGCCGCGTGGGGAACCCGCCGCAGAAGTCAGTACCAGTCCACCGAATCCCAGTCTCAGGAGGTTATGATCGTGCGGAACCTGAGCCACAACCAGAGCAGCCTGTGTCAAAAAATGGATTTCCCGTTCCGGGCGAACAATCGCCAAAGGCCGCCATGGTTATGAATAATGATTTCTTCGTCTCGTAAGTGAATACGGAGCTGTATGAAGAACTGTCAGCTAATATTACGTAGAGACGCAAACTGGAACAACCTCAAGACTCTTGATATGTGTGACTACATCGTGATTGGGTCCGGTTGCACTGCGTTGGCATTCATTGAAGAGGCGCTCACATTGGATCCATACAAGAAGATCCTGTGTCTCGAACGCGGAGGTACCTTATTTCCTCTCCTCATGTATTCCTTCCTTCGTTGACATATACCGTAGATTTCTGGCTGCCCTCGCACTTCCAAAATCTTCCCCTGCCATTCAAGATGGTGCTCGGTGGGGAATCAGAGACATTCCCCTTCACTCTCTCCGCCGAAACATTTAAAACAAAGGAGCTTCAATATTGCCACGGCTCATGCCCCTTTTTTGGAGGCCGATCAACTTTTTGGTCCGCTTGGTGTCCGCAGCCGACTCCACCCATTATGCGCGACTTCCCACATAGCATGATTACCACGACCGAGGAGCCCGGGTTTTGGGAGAAAGCTAAGGACCTGTTGAATGTGACATCGGCTGCTGATATCGAAGACACTGTGTTTGGAGATCTGCAGAAGATGATTGACCAAAAGCTTGACCAATCAAAGATTCGTCAGTTAGTGCCGACCGCGGACTTCAGCGAGCCAGCTCAGATGGCTGTTGGAAGAAACAACCCTACCTCTACGCTGCGTTTCAACAAGTTTTCTACACCAGGTCCACTGTTAGGTCGCAACAACAAACAGCGCGACTTATGCGGAGAAGGGAAAGGAGCGCGGCTGTTGATCAGGCTGAACGCTACTGCCGCTAGGCTCAAGGACTGCGGGGATGGCTATGTTCGTGGGATCCAGACCAATGACAAGATCCTCGAATGGTCCAACGAAAAGACCAAAGTGATTCTTTGCGCAGGAGTATGGACTCAAAATCGCAGCAAACTTAAGCATGTATTCTAACACGAGGGCAGGCTTTTCCGAACGCAACACTTCTTCTCAACTCCATCACCAGCGCAAAAGAAACCGTGGGAAAGAGACTCACTGGACACTTTCTGACACATATTGCGGCCAGGGTTCCAATTTCTGTTTTTGGCGAATGGAACCAAAATCCTGATCTTGAGATTGCCGCCCACTACGTCGCCGGTACTCATCCAGAAACCGGGCGCCAGTATCATGTTCAGATTACCGCAATACACAGCACTAATCCTGACGAACATGCCGATGACGCGGCGAGAGAATGTCCCGACTACGCCGCAGCAGCAACTCACGCCCAGCTGGTAGGGTCGGAAGAATATGTTGTATTTGGTGCGTCTACTTTATTTAATGCTCTAGTCCCGAGGAGTTAACATTGGACTACAGTGTGCGCATCACTCGGCGAATTTACCGAGAACAATCCCAACAACTTTTTGCGACCCGATCCCAAAAATCCGGATCTGACAACCAACGTACTGCTTCAATACACGCTCACAGATGACGATAAGAAGTTATGGGACGTGATGGATCAGGCTACGTACAAGACTATCGAGGCCATGTCCGGCGGATCTCGCGCGTTGGAATATTGGGATGATGATCTGCAAGGGTGGACTAAGGAACACCCTGCGGTGAAGAATATTCGTATCCCTGGAATTGTCCACGAAGCCAGCACGTCGTACGTAGGGGACCAAGCTAACGGCGGATCTTTGGACGAGTTGTACAGACCCCATGGCTTGAAAAACTTGGTATGTAGCTGTCCTACAGCTGTGATGCAAGAGGCTAGGCTAATGAACCATAGTTTGTTACTGGAGCAGGGATACTCCCAACAGCTGGGAGTTGGAATCCTACGATGACTATCTGTGGGTATGCTCAAGATTTGGCGCGGAGGCTTCATAGCGGGGAGGGGAACTAAATTCCTATAAGTGGCGCGTATATGTATCGCAGGCCTTGGGTGAATTGGTGCTTATGTCTGGTCTAATGCTGAAATGCTTCTAATTAAATCATGATTGCAATTTGTTTGGCCCAACCAGGGGCCAATTCCAGAGCAAATCGAATTGTGCGAGGTAATAATAACTTGACTAGAAGCCCTAATAAGTATGTCCCGGAGAATTTCTAGGTATGCTCACGAAGTATCACCCGCGGTAGCAATGTCAATAACCGGGCTTATTCATACACTTTATACACTCGTGATTTACGGAGGCCAATAGCATACAGTAGTTGTAACTCCAAACCAATAACCAAAACCAAAGCACCAAAAACCCAGGTGACGAACCGAAGCTCCCAAAACCAAACACCACCCAAAACCAAACACCACCCAAAAACCACCCAAAAACCACCCAAACACCACCCAAATATTACCCAAATACCACCTAAATACCACCCAAACAGCGCCTCCATCTTTGATACATATACTCAGTGCAAAAGTAAACGACCTCTAAGGCTCTTAGTGCTCCTGACAAACCATAGCAATAGCGCAGTCTACCCCTCACGAACGAGGTGATGGATAAGGAAGAGCTAAAGACTACAGTGCACGACGTAATAAAGTAGGCCGTACTTTTATGTATCTCCCCTTACTGAACCATCCCTCTCTCTGGTGTCTAATAATACCCCTTCTCCTTCACGATATGGTCCAAATAGGCTCTTGCTCCTCCCTCCAAAACCATCTCTTCACAACAGTCGCCGGCTAGTCATGGCATAAATGTCGAGATTGCTGAATGATGGTTTAGATACCATTTTTCGCCAACTGCCTCGGGAGCGGACTTCTGCATTGTGGCGACCAGGAATTCTTTGATTGATCTTGGAATATTCAGAAATTTTGCTGAGGATGGTTAGTACTATGTGCATAGCGGAAGTCTCAAGTAACCTACTATAACATGCTGCTAAGCACCAGGTTTAGACCCAACTTCTCTCTCTGCAAAGCCTGCATCACTACCATCTCAATTTCGGATTCCTTCTGGGTCGGCCTTGTTTCCTTCCGCACAGTTTCCCATTCAGTAGTACTGGTAATGATATCCGTAAGCCGTCCAAGCTCGGCGATGTGTTTCTCCAAATCAGACAGGATTCGACCCCAGTCAGTAATCGTGGACGCGGAGAAGGCCAATTTTACTGACAACCAGCCGGCCCCATTCGCACCGTATATGAGTTGTTCAGCTTGCTTCAAAATGGAGTGGATTGCTTGTATCTCCGATTGAACGAGTCCGATAGATTTGGAAGTACCCAAAAAGTAGTTGACCTCACAGAAAAGGTAACTGTTAAACACGGAGAGGATGTGGCGGGATTGAGATATGAGCTTTCTCAACTCGGAGATGGCTAGGGTCTGGTTGGGAATACGCCCCGCATGCTGGCTGCTCTGAACGGGCGGGTCAACCAAGCAGTCAGTTCTTGATGAATTGATTGATAGTCCCATAACAGAAAAATCCGACACCGAAAGCTCGCCCCGATTCAACTGCGACAGCCCGGAGCCCTTCCGGTCGGAAGTTTGTACTGAAACCATTGAACCGTTCCAAACGCGCTCTTTCCTGTACGGCCATGAATTCCGCAGTTCTGACTCGAAAGTCCGCTTCATGACAGGCCGAATTGCTTGAGCAGGGTTTGCAGATGTGGTATCATCATCGTCAAAGATTGTTCGGCTTTCGCTTGCAATTGACGAGGAGTCGTCGCCTCCACGAAAGGGGTTGGCGGAAGATTCGGGCACGGCCAGAAATCTCTTCATTCTATTTGCAATGACCAAGGAGGAGTGCCTGCGATGCTGGTCAGTATTATTTACCAATAGAGGAAGAGACAGCCCCGGTCGATATGATCACGGATAGCTATAACTCACATATTCATGATGCCCAATATCAGGTCCAAACTGGATTTGTGTCTCTGTAGATCTCTCATCAAGCCCTCAATCTCTGGTTCCTTCGCCGCCCATTTTACCCTCTCCCACATTGTCGGCTTTCCTTCCTCATCGATGATATGCTTCTTTAACTTAGTAAAGATCGCCTCGCATCCATCCAACAACGTCTTGTGTATTTGTATCAATGTCAGTCTCGTCGCATCCACCTCGCCCGAATTATCCTGTAGGAAGCGCTGGATCTCGCTAAACACGGCCCTGACAATCTCAATCTCCGAAAGAACACGATTAACAGACTCCGGAGCCTCGAACGCGTTTTTGCCGAATGAATACAGAATTTGGATGATATCTCCGGATAATGTAAGTATACCCGCGATGGAAGCTGCAACCGAGAAGGGATCCATGACTGTAGAACCAGAAAGTCGTTCTGTCCGAGCTTGAACTGTGGTCCGATGAGAATAGGGATGAGAATAACTTCCGCCAACTGAACTTGTGAGTTATCGATGCTAAATATTTGATGTTTAAGAAAATCCGAGAAGCAGTCGTGAGTTTAAACTCAGGCCAAGCTTCCTCCTCTCAGCCTCACAACCTACAGCTAAAGCGGGGTATCGATGTCTCTGTTAGAGACGTGGCATCGCATTGCATGCAGCTTCTACCACTTATTCATTTTCGGTCGCTCGAACATGTGAGTGGATGTGCCAACGAAGAAATTTCGATACATGAGGTCATTTTTGGTGTTTTCGGAGTACGTCATCGTAGAGAAGTCGGACGGGCCACAGCCTTCTCAGTGGGAAAGCCTACTAAGATTCCGTTGCTGATCGTTATTTTGTCATATTTTGCTTGCGTGTCCCACTTAGTAGGCTGTCCTGTTGGCCGGTCTATTACTCTACCGCTCTAAATACTTTAATCTATATCAGTTTGGGACTCTCGATGAAGGCAATGCATACCAGTACCTTACCGCAAGTATATACACACCCAAAGGCAAATTTTCTGCCTACAATGTTGCCGGGGGAGGGTATAACAGACAGTTGAACGGAGCCTAGCCGAGGAGTGTCGTGGATGTCGTAGATGGTATATGCACATGTGCAGAAAACGAGTAATTCCCCAGCACCTGGTAGTTGGGTTGTAGTGTGATTAGGGTTGTGCTTCACACCCTTTCGAGCGTTGCCTTAGCCCCAGTAGCTAGTCTCAGTGATCTATCATAGCAAACACAAAGCCCTTCAGTTCGTGGTTAGATCGAGGGAAAGAGAAAACCTCCTCTAAACTAGGTAGACAACACATCGTCTCCCAGGCTAACCTCAGCCACAATCCATTGTCACGCCCTCCCACCCTTAACTGCTTCAGGTACTTGCTGATTCTCGCGTCATTGCTTAAATCGATACTATTATACTAAGGGCCTGTTCGGTTGTCCGAGTTGAATTTTGAAATTTTTTTCTCTTGCTGGGATAGACGCGAGGCTGGAATACAGGCCTTGACTTGTTGAAAAGTTTGGTGGACGAAAACACCACAAGCACAGTGGTGCTTAGAATGTTCTGTGGGCTGTACCCAAGAAATACACCTCAGGAGGTCTTTTCGAAGTCGTAATTGTGGGGCAACTAGGTCTCCAGTATTTGTAGCTGAACACGTACCAAATCCTCCAACTCCAATTTTCGAATATCGTGGCATTTTCCAAATATATCTGGCCGCCGAACAGGCCTAGAAGCAGCTACACAGCCCCCCTATGCTGCGGGGCAGGACGTGGTCTGTGGGGAAGTGGGGAAGTGATGTTACTTTTAGATGAGGAGATGAGGATCGTTCATTGTGTGTTGACAGTCGCATGCGGCTCGCACCAATATCTACTGTGGAGAGCTCAGACCACGCCCAGAGCAGTCCCTAGGGTAGGTTATCTACATATATGCAACAAGTGATGCATTCATGACTCGTGTGATAGCATATGCCTACATATGCCCGTCCTGTAGCATTGGATTTTCGGCAAGCCCGCAACTAGTTGTTTTTTAGTCAAGTGATCAGAATTTCACAAGCCTCTGTCTTGTGTTCGAATAAATACCCCGCAATCTTCAGGAACTTATGCTCAATACATATACATACAGTTTGGACTGCCCTTCTCGGGGCCGACCAACAACGTCCCTCGCCGAGTCCACATCTGCTGCATGGCTTCACATCTACACAACCTACCCTGCCAGAACTATAGAAGCTTGGGGCGACATAATTCTCCAGATCCTTAGCTTCTGGGTTCCATCCACCATCTTCATGCTCATTTCTCACTTCTTCCCACACTATTCCCACCGCTTCTATCCCCAAAACAACCTGAACGCCACGAGATTCTTCTGGCCGCGAGAACCGCGTTGACAAACAACCTCCTCACCTCAACCCTTCACTAGCTGCACTTATACCCACTCACGGGTAAGACACACTTCACAATCACCCCGACAGTTCCCTTGCTGTGGGAAATAACCGCAGGCTTCCTTTTGACCTTTCGAGAAGTAACCTTTTACTATGTCCACCGTTTGTTGCACCATCCAAAAATATTCCGGCGATTCACAGGCGACACCACAAGTTTACGGCACCAGTAGTATTTGCTGCCCAACATGCAACGTTCGTGCAGCAGGTGGTGGCAAATATGTTGCCGATTCTGCTGTTATATATAATTCTGGAAGCACATATAGTAAGCTTTAGGTATTTACAGGGTGGGAGACGTTTCATGCAGTGGTGAGCCATAGCAGATTGTGTTTCTTATCTGGCCACAGGTGAGAAAGCACAATCCACATCATGAGCTGTTTTGGGTTAACTATGGGATGTTGGGTGTGCTAGATTGGTTTTGTGGGATGCCAGAGAGAGATGCGAGGAAAATAGATAAAAACGAGTAGGTATAGAACACAGACACCCGGCGTGCTGGCAAGGGAGATAGATAGAATTGTGCACACACTAACATAACACGCTTTGACTTTTGACCCTCTAGTATCGTCGAAAAATCAAGTATGTATGGGGACACCTAAACACCTAACCCTGCTCTATGTTCGGATTTCCACTACGCAATCGGAAAAGGATCTGGAGTGAGAAAACTCCGCACCGCTGAATTAGGGTTGTCGATTTGCTTTGACCCTCGCTAAGTTCACCTCTTACAATTTACAGTTTATCCCCCTCATATTTACGCTCGTGACTTATAATATCCCCAGCAGCTACCTATCGAATCTTACGGACAAACTATCTTAACCTCACATCACCATTATGATAGATCTTTAATCCGTCGGTGGTAACTCGATTGATAACTGTCGTCCCAGTCACCAAGTACAGGCTAACCCAGGTACAAAGCGAGCTCAGGACAAATTAACTTACTTGACAATGGAATCGGAACACATATATGTACTTAGTATAGGTAATTATATTTTTCATGTAAAACAATTCCTCAGGCAAACGTGCTAGACCTTCGGGTTTTACCTCCATAACTTCAGTTCGACAATGCAGAGATTGTAGCTATCTAGCATAGTCGATATGGGAGGGACGGTGAATAGGCATTCTAATAACGGTGGATCAACTCTTCACTGTGCAGGGAAAACGATCAAAAGACCCATGAGCTTGAGGAGCACACCGAAAATGGACGAACAATTTCACAAAATTTAAAACGCAGAAACTTTAGTATTAATGGCGACGGCGCTCCCCCCTTGTCATCACAGTCTTCCCTCCCAGTCCTAACACAAGCTCCCTCTTATCACCCCGGCGGAACCCAAGAAGATGTCGATGAAGACATGACCACAGGAGGTTTAATTAACCCCAGCTTATGGAGGTCCACTAGAGCCCGCTCTCCGGATCCAGTCACTTGAAGAATGACCGAAGATCTCCTTCAGAAAGCAACCCTAGCTCGGCTGACCCCAAATGACTACCACAGCTGAGAAACTTCTCGGAAATAACCCTGGCATCGCTCATATCCTTTTCAGCGTCAAGGAGAATCTTTCTTCTCGTGTAATTCAAAACCTTCATGACTAAAAGAAGCGGAAGGCAGGCAACCTTGGCGTTATAGTAGCCGTCGATACCGAATATTTAGAGGTATTTCCGCGGGCAACTGACCATTTACCGGGTTCTATCATCTTCGCGTCAACATGGAATCCGTCGTCGATGGTCGTCGTGGCCTTAAATTTTCGGTCAGATACAGCGACTAGAAAACCCATACGTTCACCTATAACATTTGTTTTGTCGATAGAGAATCGACATCTACATCTACCTGGTATCATACACGCCAAGGTCGCTCCACCGATGATGATGTACTCGTGTCTCCGAAGCCTTGAAGGCAGTATCTGAGAATTCCAGATAAGCCTGACAGAGCGGGTGTGTGTTGGGCTGAAAATAACGAGGACAATGAGGATGATAGCTAATTCCCCACCACGTCAAAAGCAGCAACAAGGCGATGGTACCAACCGATTATTAGGTTGCACCAAACACCCCATGATAGTGTTCGGCACGAGACGAGACGAGACAAGATTTCTGCAGATTCCGGGACATCTCGTCCCGCCGTAGATTAAATCTCGCGGTCCCGGGACTTGGAGCGAAATCCCGGTGGGAAGGTCTGGGCAAAGTTCACGGTGCTGTTGATCTTGCTCAACCACTGTCTAGTCTCCTCACCAGCTAACTCTCCTACTCTGACAACTTCAATGACATGAACCTCAGAAGCCCCAGAAGAAATAGTGGTTAGGTGAGAAGAAAATACGCGGTTGTTGTACGTCGCTATGAGTACTATGATGTTGACGGGGCTGGCCCTAGGTCTCGCTAAATAGACGAAGCCCAAATTCAGCAGTTGCCTGGGACGTTTCTTGCTCCGTGATGGAGTTGGCTCGGCTCGGTGTAGGATTGGTGTCTTGCCAGTATCGAGTTAACTTGGGCATCCCGGAATATCTCGTCCTGCAGCTGCAGAAGTTTCGTCCTGTCCGGGATATCCTGCCCCATGCCGAACACTAGCTCTATGAAGCCCCCGGTGACGCAGTACATTCTCGTGTATTCCCAAACTCAAAAGCCGGAACAATCGTGGAGCATACTTACGACCTAACCGATAACGCTTGATAATGGGACATTAGCAACTGGTATATTGAGAATGGAGTTGCCGCATCGCCACCTATTGAATATCTGGAGCTCGTACACATCCTTATGCTAACGGCAGTCTTGACTTGGAACAATTCGGGACTTGTCTCGGGACTAAAGCCCAGGACTAGCAAGCTTTTGATGGCTACGAGACGAGATATCCCGGGACTGTTGAAAATATGGAAGGGGAGAACCGTGTGAATAGACTTAGGTACAGAGACTGGAGAGCAGGAGAAAGACTCGAGATATATACAAGGTAGTTGGGTGCCTTATGCCCTACCGGCTGTATGCCTTGACATCAGCTCAGCTGAAGCTCAGCTCGGTCAGGTTCATGCAACAGGGACGTCTCGGGATTCCGCGAGTGATAATCGGTGGTCCCACCGGGCTGAGTGGTATGGCCGAAGGATATGTAAAGACTGGTGGAGGCGAAGCGAGAATAAACGGCATTCGCATGTGTCCGGGTATGGCAGAGTTACCCCGAGCTTAAGACGGGGAGGAGGATTGCCAGGCTCGCGGTGTGGTAGGGTACCGTTGGCGGGTGGGAGGTAGTTGACATACCCGTAGCTTGTGAGTAAGAGGATAGCGCGGGTGTGGGAGAGTGAAAAGGGTGTGGGAGAAAGGTATGGAGGCAGGAGGAAGTTCTAGTTAACGATTGAAGTGTAGATATCATACGCTGTGTTCCAAATTTACTTAAGTATGAACAAGTAGTAGGTAAGAATCGTGAAATGACTTGCAGTGGTACAGCAGTGGGGCTTGCGCATGACACCGGCTACCTAGTAGTGGTGGTAAGACTTGTATACGACAGTGGCCGGTGGTAGGAAGTATATGCACAGCGGCGACAGCGAGGTTTGTGTGCAACAGTGACAGCGGGAGCAACGAAAGTGATGCGAGGAGCAGAGGCCGCGGATGGTATCCACAACCTGCCAACAGCTAGTAGCCTACAACAGTTTGAGTGTCTAGATAGATTTAAAAAGTAAGACATTTATGGCTTTTGGAATAGCTAAATGGTACTCATCATTGTCTTTAGTCTAATTGGCGTGCATCAACCGTTATTAATTTTCTGTCCATCTCCCAACCTGCTGCCAGATACCCCACTTTACATCACTGTAGTTCTCTTGATCGAAGCTGTACCGCAACCCAGCTTGCTCGCAAAGCTGGGAGATCCATTCCCAGTCTGTCATCCGACTTTTTTCGCTGGCGCTAGCCGCCAGGCGATAAAAGGATGAGACTGTCCGATTCGACCGCCTGATATCGTTCCTGCCCGTTCCAATATCTAACCACTATATTCAACTCTTCCAAAAACGGAAAGATCCCGGCAGCTTTACCCTCTATCAGCTCCGTCACAGTATCCCGAAATCGTCTTGGAAACTCCTGTAGCATGAAATTATCGTCCGCCAGCGTATGTACTATGGAAAGATACGATAGTCCTAAAGGAAGTTTATCAATCAATCTCGCCTCCGTCTCATACTGACAAGTAATAGGGGACTGATGGTAATGCGTTTCAGTCGCGGGAAGTCCTGCAACGATCCGATGGTAACATCCCCCCAGAGTTCATCGGCTCTGATCTCCAACTCCTCTAGTGTACCACGGACTTTTTGCAGGGCGGCGGCAAACACTAGTGGTTCAAAGTTACAATCATTGGAATTGGCTTGACGGTCATGATACTTGAAGCGCACGAGATTCTTTCCAAACACGTCAAACAAGAACTCGAAATAGTCCCCGTCAATGGCAGAGTCAGTAAACTCCATCGATGCCAAGTTGCACTCCCACGTAGCTGGTACACTATCCCGTATATGAGATTCATAAATGCCGGTACAATTGTTCCCGAGAACGTGCTTTAGTTTCGGCATGGCAATCATCACCAGATGACTTGGGCTGACGCTAAATCTTCCAAGATTACCCCAAAGATCGTCGCTAACGACGGGCGCAGCCCTCCAAACAAGCGTTTCCACGGATGGAAACGGTGTTGAATCTATATTAAGCCACGAATCTTATAAGCCTCAGCATAGTCCCCGCATGTCTCCATGTATAACGTTTTCAAGTCCCGCAATTTGCTCAACAGCACATAAATGCAGGTGTCATCCACTGGCCGCATGTCACGGATATCGACCACGCGGATGTCCCTAAGGAACGCCAGGTTGTTCGTGTTATCTAAGTGCTGCGTCGCAGACTGCCAGATTTCAAGATCCCGGGCGATCTCATCCTCAGAATATTTGCCAGCTACGTAGTGATCCACGCAGAGAATAGCGGGCTCGGTGTATCTGGCCAACTCGGGTCTGCTATCAAGGAGACGGAGGAATTCTCGAACACGTTGGTGCACATTGTATTCGGTGATGTCCGATGCCACGAAACAGCAATAGAGGAACGGCTCGGCGAGGCGCGAGAAGTGACGGTTTACGAGACGGAGATTGGCGACCCATTGGTTCCGGATGGGTGCTGGGGGCTGGGATCATAGAGGGCTTTCGTGATTTCGACAAGAAGTTCGTCGGGGAGGTTTGAGAGTTGTGGCATTTGGTGAGTGGTGGTAGGGAGGTGAGGTTCTCGGACAGGGGTGCATTGTTACAGATCCTGACGCGATGGTTACACGAACGTCTGTCCACTTATCTTCGGAGAGAACCTCGTCGCGTCTGCTACCAATCCTTCGCGCATCAATGATCGTTCAACACCTACTCACCAAAACGTTACCATAGCACCCATCGACCATTCTGAGTTGAGAAACTTCAATTTCCGGTCCTGATGGATCAGAATGGTACAGTTACACAAGCAAACTTCCTATACATTCGAGTGCTCGATATCATACTGCCGACGGCCGACTCGCTACGCATTATTTGATGCTGAAAGCTTCGGAGTCTTCGCACTTGCCGAGCAAATATGCCTATCCCCAGCGATCCGTCAGCGGTGGTACTTTCGGCTGCCCATTCTTGCAGACATGCATGGAGCTGGCGAGGTCGACTGCTCCGTCTGGTTCTCATGGTTCTCATGCGCGGGAGAATTGAGATGAAAATTGCCAGAAATTCTCAGTTGCTGTAGTTCTAAATGCAATGTGAGCTTTTCGCATATCAACTCATAAAAGCCAGGGTTGGACGCTCCCAAGATCTTTTATGTCAGGAGCTGCACCTCCCTGAAATACCTAAACACATCTATAGGCACAATAGATGTCAAATTACTTTATAGCATGCAGCAGCATTTAGGGGGATGATTTCCAATTGACCGGGAGGGGAAAAGCTGGATGCTATTGATAGCTACCACCCAAATACATTGATATAGTGAACCAATACCATGCGAGTAGATTCCTAACATCTGTCGCTCAACTACGGTCTCCTGGGCGCGAGTGTGCCTGAAGCTCTATCTTCTACAACGTACTTTGTATGCTCTGTGGATCCGCCTCCTTCGGAACGACTTGGTCAATGTAGAGCAGCCGGTGCGTTGATCGGTCATTCGATGATTCGATTCCTTATGCTACGGTGCCAATACGGATACCCAAACCTTGACAAATTCTCGCTCCTGAGAAATGACATGCCCCATCTCTGGGATTTGATATCAATAAACCGCATGTGCTGTATAATTGTTTCGGGCCTATATGAAATCATCGGGGGAAACCTGTGGACCATCGGAGGAATTGCCTGAATCCGAAGTTTGGTTAAAGTTTACGAAAAGGCATGGTATAATGGAATTTGGCCCAAAATTTATCGATGGAAAGGACATTTTGGAATGGCTGTAAGTTGTCAGTAACATGCAGTCTATCCGCAGGTGTCGCGTAATAGCTTGACGGACAGGTGTCATGCACGATGATGTATAAAAACTCTCACCCCTAACCCACCAAATTTCTTCAGAATGCTCTCCGGCCTGCAAGCACCTCCGTCCAACACCACAACAATGCTGCGCCCCAACCTCCACCCCCACCAGACAACCTCCCTCACTCCCACCTCCTCCAATGAACCCGCCTACATCTTCGCGCTCTCCCTCCTCCCCTCCACCGTCTGCGCGCTGACCAGCGCCTCAACCCTCCACCTCCTCTCATCACATACCCTGCAACCCACCCGCACGCTCACCACCCCACATACCATCCTCGCAACCTACTCCCCCACGACCCTCCTCACCTCCGGCCACTCCAACACACTAACCCTGCACGACCTCCGCGCCCCTACGCCAGTAGTATCCACCCTCACCGCACCCGCCCCGGTAACCTCCCTCGCCGTCTCCCCCTCCGGCCTCATAGCAGCCGGCACCGAACTCACCTCCTCCACCGCCACCGTCCAAATCTTCGACCCCCGACAACCCACCCCTCTACGAACCTACACCGAGTCCCACAACGACGATGTCACCGCGCTCTGCTTCTCCTCCAACAGCCAGCTGCTGGCGTCGGGCGGCACAGACGGATTGGTAAATATATTTTCTCTCTCTGCGCCCGCCGGCACGGGAGGGGAAGCAGACGACGAAGTCGATGGGGCGCTACGGAGCGTGATAAACCACGGCTCAAGCGTGCACAGGTGCGGATGGATGGGTCAGGGGGAAGTGTGGGCGCTGAGTCACGACGAGGTGTTGGGTGTGTACGGGGATTGTGGGGAGGGGGAGGCACACATGCTTGGAGATGTGAGGGAGAGCATGGGCGCG
>Ga0307512_10002070_pt1 | contig 26363 bp, 32 predicted proteins | sample 14_EM_MG_FD_200267 | JGI IMG/M metagenome (GOLD analysis project Ga0307512, IMG submission 200267) | Populus trichocarpa ectomycorrhiza microbial communities from riparian zone in the Pacific Northwest, United States - 14_EM | ecosystem: Host-associated > Plants > Roots > Unclassified | place... | reverse complement strand
CACTTTAAAGTATATTTTAAAGGATATATTTATATGCACAATTAAAGAACAATGTAGTGATAAAGGAAAACATACATGAAAAGAATAGAACGACTGCCAAAACACAGTAATTGATGTTCTATGCCAAAGTCAATGGTTGCAAAATGCGGAAACGCCTGAGGCAAAATGAGCGTCAACAGAGGGTCAACAATTTTTCGTCCTGTAGGTCAGGTTAATATGATGTGAATTAATCGTTGTTATCTACAATCATTATGTTGGCCGCCTTTTTAGGCAAAAGAGAAAGTAACTTGCTCCCTGCCCCATTCTGAAAATGAGCGTCAACGGAGTGTCAATGGATCGCAGACATCTATAAACAAGGTTTTGGCAGCTTTTATAGCCTAATAAGCAAGAGGTGGTCTCACTACAACCTCCCGGACAATCACAACGTAATTCATTTCCAATGGCGCAACTGAATGATCCTGAACGTTTTAGCCTATAAAACCGGTCAAAACTCCAAATATAGCGATTAGCGGCCATCTCGCACTTTGATTGACCATCATGCAAGGCCAAAAATCGTTGACGCTCCATTGACGCTCATTTTCATGATGGGGCAGGGAGCGTGTCGCTTTCTCTTTAGCCATTATAGGCTGCCTATACATCGGTTATGCATAACAACAGACAAGTCACTTTTCAATTACATGACTTACAAGACTCAAAATCGTTGACGCTCCGTTGACGCTCATTTTCAGAATGGGGCCGGGAGCGTGTTACTATCTCTTTTGGCTTGAAAGACGGCCAATACCTCATTTATGATCGTTTGCATCCAATCGCCACCTAGATTACTCATAAAGCCAGACCAAAAATCATGGACACGCCGATGACTATCATGTTCAGGATGGGGCATACAGCGTGTGTCTCTTGTTTTTAGTGATAAAGGCGGTCGATTCATCTGAAAAGGACAATCGCCTGCAAAAGTTAATATATTGAAATTAGCAGTAGGGAATCTAAATGTGACCATAAATAGAAAAACCCGAAACACAGAACCGGAGATTGGAACTGACAGGTCTAGCCAAACCCGGAAAAACCTGCGGGTTGACGGGTACGGGTCCAGGTCTGGCACGCCAAGATGCTACGGATCTGGTTTTGGGACGGTTCTGGAACGAAACTGAACAGTTTTTCCGGTCCGAATGCCGAACGCTAGCGGGTTACCCGGACCCGTTGCTAACACTAGATCCACGACATCTCAGACGGAGTGGGTGAGACAAAAAGTTCGGAAAGATAGAGTGTATTTTCATCATATGATAAGATGAGATGGAAATGAGATGATGTCTATCTACTCCGGAGTCTGCCAAATATACTCCCTGTCACTCTAACCACCTCCGTTACCCCTGTATTTCCGTACACTTGCTGTCGCTCCTTGAAGATGTACTTGGAGGCTGTGATCGAGCGAGTTTGGAGATGCACTACGAGGCCGTAATCGTGCGAGTTGAGAGATACACTTGGAGGCCGTGATCAAGCGAGTTTGGAGATGCACTTGGAGGCCATGATCATGCAAGTTTGGAGATGCACTTGGAGGCCGTGATCGTGGGCACTTGGCGGCTGTAATCGAGCGTATTTGGAGATCCATTTGGACGCTGTGATCGAGTGAACTTAGCGATGCACTCCGAGATCATGAGCGAGCGAGTTTGGAGATACAATTGGAGGGCATGATTGTGCGAACTTGGAAGCCATGATCGAGCGAGTTTGGAAGCGTAATTGTGTGAGTATGGAGATACACTTGAAAGCTGTGATTGAGCGAGTTTGGAGATGCACTTGAAGTCCGTGATCCAGCGAGTTGGGAGGCCGTAATCGAGCGAGTTTAGGGATACGCTTGGAGGCTGTGATCGAGCGAGATTGGAGGAGTACTAGGAGGTGGTCAATCTGGAGGCGGTAGTCGAGGAGTGAGGCGCGACGGGAGCTGAGACGATATTAATTGGTTCACTTGTAATTCAGGGAATGTAGAGAATTAAGTATATCATGGTCTACCGAGAGATGAGAGACTGGCTGGGAGCGGGAGACACTCAATACTGGGATGATGCAGTAAGCAGTGTCTGCTGTACTCGGCGTTGACTCTTGATCATGGCATGTAGAGATAGAGAGCAATGACTTAACTTTGTGTTCTTAGGTGATGGTAGAGTTGAGGACGAGAAAGAGAGAGATCAGTGGAGATGGGGGAATTTATCATGACAAACTAGGACTTAGGAGAATTTCGTGTGTGAGTCAATTGACCATTCACGATACAGCAGGTATGAGTCCCGATCCAGTGTGTAATTACACTGATACGTGGTCTTCGCAATCCAATCAGGCAAGTCATACCCCAGACGTCTCTAATCCGCTCGTATCCCCCGAAGCGTTGTCTTCTTCATCCCCCATCACTCTCTTTCTCATCCACAACTCTACCATCATTGCAGAACACAATGTTAGGTTAACCCTCTCCACCTCTCAATGTGATGATCGTGAGTTGACACCGAGTACAGCATACACCGAGTACAAGAATACACCCAGTACAGTGTCCACCGAAGATGTTACAGGGTTATTTATGCCCAATAATCGATACAACATTTATTAGACTAAATAAAGCCACCTATCTGAACCTATTCATCTTTCCAATTCCCCGTCATTCCCAAGACTCAACCTCTTATCTAGTTCCTCTAGTAAGAGCTCACCACTCCTCCTCGTCGGTCCAAAGTCGCTCTTCAGAGTTCACTTCGAAAGGTAATTACCCGGTGGTGATGTACTGCTGAACGTTGTATCCGATACCAATAGTTACCACGTAGTATGAAAGTCGTCGGAAGATGTGGGTTGAATGCCGCTCGTTGAACAACTGTATTTGATCGTCGATAGTTTCAACGACCAATTTGTGTGCGTATTGACATGGTGTCAGTTTGAATGAACACATACAAAGAATAATCACATAAGTGAAATAGAGATGTAATTTTGAATGTTTGTAGATAGAATTCTTAATAATATTTGAAGGTGTTCTTCGCTTGTAATGTCTGTTTGTGTATCACTGCTAGAGCTTGGTTCTTCCCATTGTCGGGGACAATGTGAGTTCTTATATACTTGAGCCTTCAGGTCAAGTTTGCCTCCAGGTCATCGCCATGACACATAGTTTGCTTGATAGCATATCATTGATGTCATCTTAAGTGACTCAGAGATAGTGCGACGAATTCCCTCAAGGTTATCGTGTTCATGCATGAGGTGTTTCAAGGGGTTACGCCCCCACTATGGGTCATCCTCATGTCATGATATCAAGCGCACTAATATGCCAACTCATGACTTCAACTGGGACATCTCCCTTCCCATTCGTTCAGTAGTTAGAACATCTGACGACACATAGTGTTATCAGTGCTTATCGCAATTTATAATAACTCCAGGCTATTAAATGTCTCGCCATTTATTTCGGTTATTCGGCAATGCGTTCAGAGATTCAATCTTCGAACTACCGATTCTCTGCCAACGTAGATTATGACACGTCAACCTAGTACCAATGACTAGTATGACGTTTCAATGCATACTGACTCAAACCAATGAGCAGGTTTGCTTCTGGCCTCTTATCTTCACCCAATGTCATTAATCCCTCAGATACAGCATGCTTAGGTCTTGGCATTTCCGTAGACCGAGGAGTGTTACAGGATGAATCCTTGCCGCTGGGCGACAAGGCCCATAAATCCCTACGTACTAGCATTTTGCTTATCACCTGCTGCACACGCGATTGTGCAAGGTAGCAACTTAACTGTGTGTTGCCCCGCTAGATAAGATATAGTAAATGTGGCCAATAAATCTGCGCACTGCTGAAGATTTTTCACTTCCTAGTGAGGCGACATAATTGCGTCATCATATTTGAATCTGCTAGTGCAACCTGACTTGTCACTAATTGATCGACACATGGCTCATGTGTAATCCCGCTAGAGATCACTTGACTGACAAACATCGCGTTGCTCTCACAGGTAGGTGTTATGCAATTACGTACCTGCTAACCAATCCACTGATGTATCATTACCGCTGCTAGGCTGAACCCCTAACAGAAGATTGTTTGTCTTCCCATCATTCTCATGATTATGAGTTGACCCCTGAATGTAGCTTCGGCTTCTGGTGTGCCTTCCTACACGATTGACCACCATCAGCCAGCTATCCATGAGAGCTCAAAGGTAAAGTCACCTTGTCACATTCTCACGGTTGTGAGTTAACTAACTGATGAATGGAGTCTCAGCACCTGGCACGCCGTCCATTGACCGCCTATAAGTACTCGTCCAAACTCGCTCGATTACGGCCTCCATGTTCGCACGATCATGGCCTGCAAGTGCATCTCCAAACTCGCACAATCGTGGCCTCCAATTGCATCTCCAAACTTGCTCGATCACAGCCTCCAAGTGTATCTCCAAACTCGCCCGATTACAGCCTCCAAACTCGCTGTGTCATGATCTCGGAGTGCATCTCTAGGTTCACTCGATCACGGCCTCCAAGTGTATCTGCAAATACGCTCGATTACCAACTGCAAGTGTATCTCCAAACTCGCTCGATTCCTGCCTCCGAGTTCACTCGATCGTCATCTTCAAGAGCACCTCGAATTGCTCTCAAGCACCGCCTGCAGCCAGTCCAGATATACCATGTGTAGATGGGTAGCTTCATAGAAACATAGGTGCGAATACAAACTGAATAGATGAGTTTTAATAATTGTCGAACAATAAGTAGTAGCTATAATTTCCACGCACACCAGCAGCGTTCCCAAAGAAGATGTATTCCCCTGACTGCTCTACTTTGATTTCAGGTGCTCCCAGACATGTTGCCGGTGCTCCTAGACTTGTCGCTGGCGCTCCCAGGCTTGTCACCGGCGCTTCCGGATGCTCCCTGGTGCACCCAAAGTTCTCTCTGGTGCTCTAAGGTGTTTCCAAACCTCTCACAATCACCCCCATGGTGCTTCTATAGCAGTTATCAGAGATCCCAGTTACTCTGAAGGCCGGCAGGAATGCCCTCCTAGGGTCTGATAGTCTCCTGAAATTGACGCATCTAACTTTGCACTCCACATCCTCTCAGACACTCCTAGAGGCTTCCAGTAACTGAAATACATTTTGCTGATGGAGGGAAATTCAGCTTAGACGTAATATTGCCAATAGTATCTGAACGCCAGATTCATCAAGGAATTCGCACGACGGCTTGTGAAGAGACATGTCAATTTTGATTGCACTATCATCATGCAAAATAATACGGCCACAATATTCAATTAATCACTGAGATTCATTATACGAACATACTTGCGATATTGATTAATAACAGAGATTCATCATACGAATATTCTTACTTTCTTAACTGATCACCGAGATTAATTATACAATCATACTTTATGATATTAATTCAGCAATGGTTGTTAGGGGTTCTCCCTGATGGTGACTATAGTACTTGAAAGTCAAGGAAAGCACATACCATCCCTAGACAATCAAGAGCGCTAGTGATATGCCTCTTAGTGGGGGTTCATATCGGTCACGAAAAGCTGCGTTTGATCAGTCATGTGAGATGAGATCTGCGTGAGTATTCTTTTACTCCTGGATACTATGCGGGACTGCGTACTAGTTACGCACGGCAGTTGATAGTCAATATGCAATTAAGAGGACTCTTCGCTCCTACCTGTTTTTGGGCTAGGATCTCACGGAGCACGTTCCGGTTGGAGAAATTGTCTCCACCTTAGCATAGACGTAACTGAGGGAATTTTGACAATGGCTATCAGCCGAGAGCGAGAGCCCAGCATTGTGTTGCATGGGTTGATCGATCGCAATGGCATCTCGCAATAAATAAATGCGGGGCATATGTGTCAGAATCCTTCCCGGCATAGTCTCGGACTGGTATCCGAGTTAATCTATGTCTACCACCGAAACAACTCAATATATTGCAAGATGTCAAAGTTGAAGTTATGGTCTGATTAAATGAACAAGATGATACATGTCCCCCGGGGCGCGCGAGCACTTCCGAAAGGCGCATTAAAATTAAACTCAAGGATATCTACCGGGCATCGCAAATAAGTACCACAGATACGGAGCTATCTTTGAGGGATTTATTCATAGTCTGGAGGAGGGTTCCGAGAGACAATAAAGAGATCACATTGTTCCGGCAACGAGAAGAACAACCGGCTTGAGATACGAAAGAATGGATACATACCAGCGGAGAAATATCCTTATTTATTATTGCGTTTTTATGATACCTATATCTATAATATTTATACCTAGAATCTATTAGCTTTGTGTAGCGGGAGCCCTGCACCTTTGATTATTCTCTATTCAACGAATGACTATTACCTTCGAAAACGACAACGACTTTATCGTATACGCCTTGGAAAAGATTATATCCTTTGCCAGAACAAGGCAATACATTTTCTTAGCTCAGAGCGTTTGGTGGATATCTTCGATCATCGGATTGCAATCAGGTTTACTTACCTATATCGATTACCTACAGAAAGGAGCAGAGGCATCTTTCCGGGAGCCTCGTCAGTTAAATACCAACCATCGTGCCAGGGTTAATTCATCATCACCTCGAGACATTCAGGGGGAGTTTGAACCTTGTCCAGTACATCGTCATACGAGTATATCGGAGCCAAGCGATATGGAAAACTCCAATACCGAACGTCAAGATAAAACCTTACAAGAGTGCGAGGAATTGCTACAGTGCTCTCGACGTCAACGGAGAATTGCGTTACTGAAATCCTACCGGCACAACCGAGGCTGGTCGCATTAATTCTTTAAAGTCGACTAGGAAGCTATTACAAGCTAAGAAGAATAAAAGCTATAAAGAAACTGAGGGGATTAGTGACTCAGAAATACAAAGAAGAAAAAGCGAGGGGGAGTGCTTACGCTGTGCCTGGTAATCCAATAGGAAAGGGACACATCAAGTTAAGGACTGCATAAGGCCCATTAAGCTAGATATTGGGACAGCAAGAGATCCAAGAAGCTAAGGGATATATTAAGCAACTTCCTACGAGATAAGAATTAGGATCTACGGCCGTACTCACCTTGAAGTGCTTAGCGAAGTATCTCGGTTAGGTGTTGTTACCCCCCTAACAATGGTAGTGTTAGCAATGGTTCCAAAACCGCAGTTCGGTTCAGGGAATGGGTTGGAACTGAACTGGAACCGTTGCAACAGGTTTTACCCCATCAACAAACCAAACCGCTCCGAACCCGCGGATTTTTGGCTGCTTCCACAATTTCGCCAACTCAGAACATTGGCTCCCACCAAGTATTTGAGTTCTGATCGTATCACAATATGATATTTACGTAAAAGATGCAGTTTTGGACGCTCTTTGACCTCCTATACTCTATTTTGTGATCCAATCAATATTTGTTGGGTCACTGCGAAAGACGCCCAAGTTACGCCGTTATTTCACAGCAATTCCACGAATATTGATTGGATTTCAAAGTGGAGAATAGGAGGTGAAAGAGCACGCAAAACTGCATCTTTTACGATATATCTTATTGTGATATGATCAGAACTCAAATATGTAATTGGAGCCAAAGTTCTGAGTTCAGGAAAATGAGGCTCTGCTGTATGTAGAACCTGGCCAAAAAACCGTGGGTTTATGTCCGGTGTGGGTAACAACCCCGCCAGGACAATGTGGGTCTGGTTGTTGGCCAGGTCTGGAACCGATCCGAACCGAATCGCCAGTCCAAACCTGGACCGCTGGCGTGATACCCGGCCCCATTGGTAACACCAATCAACGGGATCAATTATATGAGTTATATGTGTTGTCAGTATTGCTGCACACCATGATATGATTTGGTTGCTGTGTACCTAGAAGCATCCGACACGACCATACATATTCGTCCACTTTTCATATACGATCTATACAGACTTCCAATACACTTGGTCTGGAGATAAGCATAAGAAAAAAGATTAAGATAAGAGCTATGGCTGAGTGCCCCTAGTACTCACTTAAGTATGAAGGTATACTTATATATAACTATAGTTACTTAGGTGGCTGCGACCCCGTAACAGTGACGGAGTGTTTGTATGTTTGTAATCATATGCAACGGAGTGTACGGAGATACTGGAATAATGGAGATGGACTGAGCAACAGGGAGTATATATTAGGGACACACAGGGTAGATAGAGATCGTCTCATTATATGAAATGCACAGTGTATCTTTTCCAGCTCTTTGTCCCCCCATGCACACTTGCTGAGCTTTCGTAGATCCACACAATTTGTGTGGTTCCTCAGAGCCGGGCACCCCATCATAGCCTCTCACCCACTTCCTATGCTATCCAAGCCGGATCCACACATTCTCAGCAATTCGAGTTGGATGACATGACAGTTCCGCCCTTTCACCACACCGTGATGTTGTGAACTGAGAAATGTACTTGGAGGTCATCATTGTGCGAGTGTGGCGATGCACTTGCAGTCTGAGATTGAGTGAACTCACAGGTGCATTTCAAGGCCATAATCGAGCAAGTTTGGAGATGTACCTGGAGGCAAAGATCCAGTGAACTCAGAGATGCACTTTGAGGACGTAATCGAGCAAGTTTGGAGATGCACTTGGAGGCCGTGATTCATCAGCAAAATGTAAAATGGTTGGGAAGTCATAACTGAATAACTCAGCCACTCTGAACAGCCACACTGCTCCTTCCATATGCTCCCAGATGCTCCCAGGTAGGCTGAATACAACGCGATGTGCTCCCTGGTGCTCTGAAAATACTTCACCGGTGCTCCTCAATGCCCCCGGATGTCGTGGAACACATTACAAGAGTATTCAGAAGTTTGTATAGTTGTCGTCAAAATGCTACAAAATTAAAATATTAGAATGTGCAAATTTCAGAGCTATTGGGAGAATTGGCCACGTCTCCAAGACTATTCCGGTGCACCTCAAACTTGCAGCCATACTCTCCAGGAGTGATGATTAAAATGTTTATGTCAAATAGTACAATTCAAATAACTATCTCCCTCCTGCACACCTTGATTCATGCATTGTAACTTAATACACAGTCCAGTAGGTATCTGAATCCACATGATTATTTACAAGCCATATGCTATGGATTCTATTTGATGCAGCAATCTCTCGCACCAAATGTGCCGGTCCAACAATTCCTCCGACAGGTACAATATGCATCTGATCAGTCTGTTTGACAACCCGGATGAACCCTTCAACACAATCAGCCCAACCATGCTGATCTTTGTACTTTGTAGGAATCACCACCGCATATTCTTGAGCTTGAGGACGTAATATTCATTGTTGAGTCTTCTTGCACCTCTGAGAGAGGGTCAACAGTGTTTTTCCTGCGGGTAGGCGCGCCAGAAATTGGAAGATATGATTTGGTCTAATCCAGCTAGAGTATAATACAGGAAATGAAGGAACACGGCCTTGGAAGGTGTTATCGAGTTCACTGTCAATATATTGTACCCAGATGTTATGAGATTCTGGCATGATCCCTTGGTTGGCATTGGTATATTCTACCTTGCAATCAAGTCCCAGATGCTCAACAGATTAGGGCAGTGAGATGGTTGATGGTAATACAACAGCCCATTCCGAAGTTTAATAATTATACTGTCTTTGAGTGCATTCTGATCATATCCGAGCACCAGTCCACAAACTTCATGTCCCCAGTCCTCTTCAATTTGTTCACACAATAGCTAACCAAATTTGGGAATTCCAAAATCTTCTGATGCATCTCTGAGTGAGGTAAATTTGATACTTATGCACACCCCGCTGACATGGGTTCCTCTCAAATGATGTCCCTGTCGCGATACGGGGCGGAAAAATGGCTCTTACTGACAACGCTGGATGCGTAAATAATTTGCTCTGCGAATATTTCGACGTTTACTGGTAGTGGATAGTGTTACGGGGGTTCTCAATTCCAATAATCAATACAACATTTATTGAATTAAGTACAACTGCCTATCTACTAAGATGCTCTTTCTTTCCTCGTCATATCCTAAGACTCAACATCTTGTCCATCTTGCAAGAGCTTCCGTATCAGATTGTCTCCAGTGCCCATCGCCGACATAGACAAAGATTAAACATCCACATCAAACAACCACTCCTCGGAAAACTCCTCAAACGGTAACGTGCTGGTGTTCAGATATCTCTGCACAGGGTATCCGATATTCTCTAATTCGCAAAAACAAAAAACCACTCGGTAGGTGTGGGTTAAATGGTGCACTTCCAATAAAAAAAAAATTTTACCCAAACTCTTGACAGTCTTCTGAGTTGCGTACTCGGATTGTGTCAAGTGATGTCCAGGCATAAGTAGCCCAATCACGTAAGGATAATAGAGAAGTAATTGTGAATGTTTATAATAGATAGAATTCGTAATAATATTTTAAGATTGTCTTCAGTGTTCTGATTGTTGACTGTGGATTGTTGCTTGAGCTTGTTCTTCTCATTGCAGGAGCAACGCCATCTCGTTATAGTCATCTTCGAGGGTTTGTATACACATACTTCGACGCTATGACTACAAAGCTCACGATCGCATTTTCGCGGTCGCGTTATGCAATGAAAGCATGCGCCCGTTAATCCAGTGCCACCCATCCCAATAGATTATCGTGTTCATGCAATGTGGTTTCAAAGCATTACGCTCCTGATACGAATCAGGCCATCCATTGCATGATATCATGTCAGACAGTGTGTCAGACGAAACTTGAACATAGACATCTTATTATCCGTTTGCGACAGTAGTTGGAACGTCTGCCAATTAAAATGGTTGGCAGCGCTTAGCACAAATTAATGCCTCACGTTGAAGGCTATTTGGCATGAGTCATAGATTGAATCGGCGACCAACCAATACTATGCCAACGTAGAAGTAGACGTGTCAGCTCGTCAAAAAATATGAGTCTGACGTTGCAATGCATACTAACTCGAACCAATGAGCAGGGTTGCTTCAGGTCTCTTATCTTGGGCCAACGTCATAATTCCCTTGGTCACATCATGCTTAGGCCGAGACTATTCTCTTTGGCCGAGGAGTACCCTAGTTGATTTCATTGCCTGAAGCAATAAGCCAGAGGTCCCGTATACTCACATATTTACTATTGACTGCTGTCTTTGTGTGTAGGAGTAATCTCCAGTCCAATCGAACAAATCCCGCTAGTATCTAGGATATGAGCATCATTGAAAACAATACGCTCAGCAGATGCAAGCATCTTTTGATCTGGCAGCATGGTTGCGTCATAAAATGAGGACTACCATAGTATGTGCTCTTTCAAAGAATTCGCTAAGCAAAAGTACTTGCTTATTCAATTGACGCGCAACTCATATGTATCCCTGCTAAAGGACATAAGACTGGCTTACTTGCAACGCCAAGACTAAGTGTTATGCATATCACGTGACTAGACCCAGAGTAACTCCATGATAAGTATTCTTATAACCATCGCAAGTACCATTATTGCTGTTCAGGGAGAACCCTTAACAGATGGTAGGTCGAAAGCTCTTGTGGAGTCAATATCGTACCAACCTTGAAGAGCAAGATGAGACACTGTCTCCTCCATATATTCAAGACCGGTACACCAGTCATTGTGTTTGAGCATCTGTTGAATGTAATTGACATCATTTGTAGAGCGATATGACTCTTCCACATTGCCGATATGTAGCCGTTCAGAAATATCGGTGGTGGAATTGTCGCCAGAACCCATTTGCCAAGTGGACTTTGATCTATGGCTCACATCAGCAAAATGTAAATCGGTCCGGAAACATGACGCAATCCTCCCAGACACTCTGGGCGACCTCACCAGTGCTTCTCAGTACTTCTAGATGCTCCCAGACCCCCCTGGAGCTAAGCAAAGTGCTCTCAGACTCTGCAAGAGCATTCTCAGGATGCTATGAGATTTGACTGATAGGATATTCAAACATTGGAGCTCCTGAGACCTCAGCACAGATCGGCGGGAGACTTCGAGGGAAGCTGAGACCGCTGCGTAGCTCTGGTCTGGGGGAGACTTCGAGAGCAGCCGAAACCACTGCACAGCACAGCGGGAGACTTGGTGCCGTAATCTCACTGTGGTGGTTCATACATTACCACAAGGCATTTCGCCTTTCTTAAAGTCACAAGATTCGCTACATCATAATATGGCATGCATTATTTAAGTCTTTCTCTATATATACATACGGTCAATCTGGCCGCAAATGGTAGTCAAGCATAATGAGAGGAGCACCAGGACACTCACATTGAGAGAACTTAGAGATGCACCACTTGGAGGCCGTTGTGGTGAAACAATGGAGCTAGATGGCAGAGAGCCCACCATAAATGCTCCGCCGCACCTCTCGCGACATCCAAACGGAATTCATGAGAAAGAGCAGTTCTGGTTAGAGGAGCGAAGGAATCGGGTGAGAAGATATGACACATCCGGGTGTTGAGGATCCACGATATCTTGGACAGAGCAAGTACGACCAAACGTCAGGAACGATAGATTAGATCGAAATGCAATGATGTCTATCTACTCCAGGGTCTGCCGAATATATACTCCCTGTCACTCTGTCCACCTCCGTTACCCCAGTATCACCGTACACCAGGTGTCGCTCGTTGAGGATGTACTTGGAGGCCGCGATTGAGCGAGTCACTTTGAAGATGCACCTGGAGGCCATGATGGTGCGAACTTGGAATCCGTAATCGTGCAAGGTTGGAGATGCCCTTACAGGTGGCAATCGAGTGTATATGGAGAAACACCTGGAGACCTTGATCGAGTGAACTCAGAGATGCACTTGGAGGCTGAGATCAAGTGAGTTTGGAGATGCACTTGGAGGCCGAGATCAATTGAACTCAGAGATGCGCTTGCAGGCGTAAATTGAGGGCATTTGGAGATACACTTACAGGCCGTGATCGAGTGAACATAGGAATGTACTCCGAGATCATGGTCGAGCAAATTTGGAGATGCACTTGGAAGCCATCATTGTGCAAACTTGGAGTCCGTAATGGTGTGAGTTTGGAGATGCACCTGCAGGCGGTGATCGAGCGTATTTGGAGATACACTTGGAGACCTAGATCGACTGAACTCAGAGATGCACTCAGAGGCCTGGATCAAGCGGGTTTGGATATGCACTTGGAGGCCAAGATCGAGTGAACTCAGAGATGCACTTGGAGGCCATGATCGAACAAGATTAGAGGAGTACTTGGAGGTGGTTGATCTGGAGGTGATTGATCAGAAGACGGTCAATCTGGAGGATGTGAATCTGGAGGCGGTGGATCGGGAGGCATGTGCAATGGAAGCTTAGACTCTATTCATTGGTCAACTCGTAATTGTGGGAATGTAGAGAATTCAGTACAACACGGCACGCTGGGAGCTGACAGACTTGCTGGGAGCCGGAGACAGTCGATCTTGGGATGATGCGGTACACAGTGCATGCAGTACTCAGTGTATACACGACTCGGTGTATGCAGTACTCGGTGTATGCTGAACTAAGTGTATTCTGTACTCGGTGTATGCTATACTCGGTGTATGCTCTACTCGGTGTATGCTGTACTCAGTGTTAACTCTTGATCATGGCATGGAGAGATGGAGAGGGATGACTTAACTTCGTGTTCTTTGGTGATGGTAGAGTTGAGGACGACACGGAGAGAGATGAGAGGTGATCGGGCAAATCATCATGTGAAACTGGGACTTAAGAGAATTTCGTGTGAGAGTCAATTTACCATTCCCGATATGGCAGGCACGAGTTCCGATCTGGCGTGTAATAACACCCATACAAGGTTTTCCCAACCCAATGAGGTATCTCGTACCCCTAATTTCTGATCTCCACTCGTATCCTCCACATTGTTCTCATCTTCATCCCCCAGCTCTCTCTTTCTCATTTACAACTCAACTATCATCGCAGAACACAAAGTTAAGTTATCCCAGTCTATCTCTGCATGCCATGATCATGAGTTGACACCGAGTACAAGCATACACAGAGTCGAGCATACACCAAGTACAGCATACACCTAGTACAGCATACACCAAGTACAGCATACACCAAGTACAGCATACCCAAGATTGTTTGTCTTTCCTTCATTCTCATGATTACGGGTTGACCCCTGAATGTACATTAGCAACAATGCTAGCTTCCGTCTGAAACACCCGGGTGTTCCGGACGGCTCTGACGGCTCTGATGGAACCTCGAACCCTCTGACAGAGAATTACATGCTACCCGTCACCCAGGTGATGGGTCGCGTTGCATACTTACCTACATTACTTTGCGCCTGGTATACGCACCATCAGAACGACAAGTGTGTTACAGTCTTCGCAGGGGCTGCAGTTATGCTGTAGCCGTTTACACAACGCCTGGAAATGTTTATGCCTTTCTTCGGCCGATAGCCACATTTTACCTCTCCGCTATTGCTATAGCTATATATCGGATGCCGCACTCGCCCCATATATGTCTAGCCTTGAAATTCTTGTCACATATTGCAATACAGTCTTCGCTTCAGATACATCGCTTGCCGTTGCATTTGCTTGGCCATTATTGTATTTTACAGGCCTGAACTATACAGTCTAATCTTCACACTCTCTAGTACTATGCCCTTAGTCCTCCACATTCTGCGTTGATCCATCATTGGCTTGCGATGCTTATTCCTCCTGATCCGCATCGGCACTGTCGCCATCCTCGCACTCATACCTGTCGACATCACTGTTTTCCGAGTCAAACGTACTATGCCCTCACTCCTCCACATTCTGCGTTGATCCTTCATCGGCTTGCGATGCTTCTTCCTCCTCATCTGCATAAGAATCGTTGCCATGCTCCCCCTCCTACCCGTCGACATCACTGGTTCCCAGGTCAAACCTCTCGAGTTCAGTCACGGGCCATCAATGCCAGCTGGCGGTGGGGATGGCATCGCGCATTCCGCTTTCATCACCTTCATCTTTGTCATGCCCGCTGCCCCCTCGCATCCCGAAATGACCTTCGTCATCCGTGCAATTGTTGTCTATTGGGATGTCAGGGTCAGTGCTTCCGATCTCAGGCTCCTCAAGCGCCACTTCGCAGGTCAAATAATCAAGAAGAATAGCATTGTCAACACGCGCTGCTTCCACGCTGATCACCATGGCAGGCGTTGGGTTCTCCGCCTGTTGGATCTGACGGTTGACTATAGCAAGCGTGTTGTTATACACCCTCTGTTTGTAGCTCTCCGGTAGTGTGTTCCAGGTATTCATCAAGAACGCATCTGTGTCTGCAATCCCAGGCGAGGTTAACAACTTGCGACCAGTTGCAGCGCAGCAGGATGCATTCTTACCACCATCATTCTTGTAATTGAAGTAGTTCGAGCGATCAGGTCTGTCCGCTTTCAGCTTTGACTTGGAAGCTTTCGGATGAACGCCTTTGTTCTTTTGCCACTCCAGGAGAGCATGGTGCAACGCGGTGCAGGTAAACATGATCAGTGGCAAGGGTATATGACCATCCTTGTGGTCAATCATGGAATTATGAAATCCATCAGCATACTTATGGCGGTAATTCGCCCAATGATAAAATGTGATGTAGATAAACTGCGGGATTGCTTCCGCCAGGAAGTAAAGTGGACACTGGCCATTTGTTAGCAGCTTTCGACACTCTCTGCATTGGATTTGGACCGCGTACACCATCTTCCACACGCTCTGCTGAAGGAAACAGATACTTATTGTCTGCCAGAAGGGAATCAATGAATTCCAAACGCTCTGCGTTGGATTCAAAGCGGTGGAGATCATCTAGCTCTGCTATATTGTCCCTTGCTGATTGAATAGAATGGGATTTAACCTTATCGACTTGTGTGAACCTGGTACCGGTTTGAGCGTGTAATATCCAACGTTGGCCGTTGATTCAGCATACCTCTTTGAAGATCTCCTCTGTGCATGCCTCAAATGCTATGGACCAAATGTTGTTTTGCTGCATTGCGGTATTCCAGTACGTCTCGATTATCTACTGGTGTGGGGCTTCAGCTAATGCTGTCGCAACGCGTCGCGTTGCATAACTTACTGTCTCCCAGTCGCTTGCACTCATAAACGGCAGTCTGTTCCACATGTACAGCTCCAGAAGTCTGCCCGTTCCAAATACAAGACGCGTCATGTCGGAGTGACCAAATCAATGGATGCTGCGACTGCCGGAGACCACTGATCGAGGTGTAGACACCGCCTGCATTTGCAATTGCCAGGGCCACTGTCTCTGATTCCATTCTGTAGCTCGCGTTTGCAGTGGATTTGTAATGATCGTGCGGGCTTCTGGATTAGGGATGGTGGTAGGCAGGTTTTCAAGACCGCTGAGAGGAGTGGGAGTGCTAGCAATGCCAGATGCAGGACTGGATACAACACGACACGGTGATTCTGTCTGTGAGTTTCCGCTGGGTGCTGGTGTGTTACGACTGCTTGTACCCAGCGTGGCGGATGGAGTCATCATTGACCGTCGCTGTGTAGCGGACGGGGTGATAACTGCAACGCGAGAATTGTTCAGCGATGATGAGGGGGTGGAGTTCTGACCTTGGATTGTAGAGGCTCTGGAACTCCCTTCTTCAGAGGAATCCCTCTCGCCAGCCGGTACGGAAACACGTCTCTTAGCAGGGGGATGTTGAGAATTCCGCGAAAGCCCATGCTTTTGTTGATTTTGACGACTTGGAACACTTCGTACGACCGGAGACGTGACAGGGTGAGTGCTTTGGGAAGGCATCATCCGATATGGATGTTCGACTTTGAGAAGGTAGGAATACTATCTTCTGCATGCATATGTAACGGCAGGCGAGGTAGACTTCTATCTGAGCGACCATGGACAGATCCGACAAAAAAGGGAGGCGCAGTGTAGACTGCGCTAGACTCTAAACCCTGACATTACTCGGGGACGAGATCCCTTCAAAAGCATTCAATTATGGGGTTAACTGCTATCAGATTAAACTCAGATTAAACTCAGCATTGATATTCACTGTTACAGCAACGTCTGAAGGTCTATTTGCACCGCTTGAAGGGTGTTTATGCCGTCTTGGTGCGATTATCATCGTATTGAACTCATTCTTGGCACAATACTTCGAACCATTGATTGTGTATATCTTCAGCTTCCCGGTGGAAATTCCCCTTTGGCAGAGCTAAAAGCATTGCAGAGCAAACAATGACGTATTCTCTATCCTATGACATCAGTTGTGTGTGCTTTTTCCACTGCTAGGCGTTGGTAGCTGTGTTGGATGGTTGCACAGTTGGGACAACCAGAGAACTACTCAGTTTGCTCCGAGATGCACGAGGTCTGAGCGGTAACAATGATATGTGATGCAAACGCAACGCCCAGCGTCGTAAACTGTCCTCTCCGCGAGTACTAAATCTGTCTCGAGGCTTGTCGTTCATGAGGTGCCTGGTGGTTCTGCAAGATGAAGGCTGGGCCGTTTTGTGTTCATTAAGCAACAAAACTCACAAGTTGAACCAAGAAATCGCCAGAACTCGAGTATATATATCCCTTCTTCCTGCCTACACCTCCTGTCTCTTTTCCTCCCGTATTATACACACCGACAGCATCCTCATCTCGACATCACGTGACTTGAACAAAACAACGCCTCTCGTTGCAAAACACACCCGATAACCTCACGACTTTGTACTTGCCTGTCTGGGCTTCCTTCTGCGACATGCAACTGTATCATAATACTAACGTTTCGGATGTAGATTCATTTTCAACTCACAGCGGTGGCACCAAAGGGCAGCAGCAAAGGAATGGGGAAGGCTAGGGCAAAGATGCCGACATCAGTTATAAATCGACGCTTGTCGTTGGATTGGGACCGTATGAAGGGATTCATCTCGGAACACATCCGTGGACTCATACGGATATACAATGTTTGTGGCGTGACGGACGAGAGGGCATGGAACCTCCTTTATGATATAATCTTTCTTGATCCAGTCATGACTCGCCACTTTTCACAATTCCAGCTGATGTGGCCGCACGGCAGGAGCAGGAGTTCACCTTTCCGGGAGTGGTGGGCTGCCTTCCGCTCATATCCGGGGCAAATGTTTGACAAAACCTGCGACCAAATGAACAATTGGAGGTGGGACAACCCCTGTGCCTTCGGGGATCAAGTCGATCGCTCCAATCCGCAGACAACCAGCTCGGGGAAGGTCAAACGCACCGGTGAGCGTTTCTCTTGGTACGGCAGCGATGATCCCAGGGCAAAGATTGAGACGCCAAGCTGCCGGCAGTACGAACCAGGCGACTTCCTGGCCGTTAGACCACTGAATCGGGATGAGATAATTGATGAGGATGATGATGATGAGAACTGGGCAGATCCCAGAGTGCCGAGCGGTGGAAGGAGCCGTCCAGGCGATGACAATGACAATGACGACGGCGAGGGTGAGGAGGACACACAGGGCGGTGAGAAAGGGACTGGGAAAGGGAAGGGAACAAAGCATGGGAAGGGGAAAGGGAAGGCGACTGAGGACGGGAATGAGGAAAGGGAAGGGGAAGGGGAAGGGAAACGGTAAAGGGAAAGGTATTGTTAAACAAACCCCAGGGGGAGGTGATATCTCTTGTGCCGTTGCTTTGCAGTTGCCGAAGGAAATGTCTGAGGCAGACTTGGACACGGAGGGCTAACTAGAGCGGGTATATTGAGAGCCGGAAGCATCGCCCGCCGTGTCAATTTCCTGAGATGATGATACCGAGTCTACCGAGTCGGACGGCGAATATGACTCAGAACGTCACCCTGATGTGGATATGTGCATGGAGGATCATGTGGACGCACTGGACGGCATTGATTTAGACAGCGATGCGGACATGAAAAGGGACGGTGAAGATGAGGAAGATGAAGAGGAGGAAGATGAGAAGGAGGAAGAGGAGGTGGATGAGGAGGAGGATGAGGATGAGGATGAGGATAATGGCAAAGAACCTCGGACAATTGGCCAGGGAGAGATGGTAAATACATCGGCTGACCATGCTGATACCATGGTAGACGATCAGCCAACCATGCTACCTGAGCAAGGCCAGGAGATGCGCGAGCATACCCCACGGCCACAACCTCCGGCACCTGCCCAATGCCCACAAACCCCGGAGCCTTGCCCACGACCACGAACTCCAGAGACTAATACCCTCAGTGGGCTGTAGTTTTTGGGGCTTGTGACACCGCAAAAACCTCGCCCAGCAGCACCAACTCTGCGAGAAGCTGAGGCCGCCGGAAACACCTCGGATGTCGATGTGGATCAGCAGCAACACGGCGAATTGGCAGGTGGCGACAGTCTCCCCAATGTCCCTCTCCTGGATGTCCCTCTCCCGGATGTCCCTCTCCCCGATGACCATCTCCTTGAGGCGCGCCCGGATGGCTCGGTAGGTGAGGAGTGAACCAGTCCTCGCATTGTACAGGAGGCGTGCGTTCGGGTTAGGGTCGGGTTCTTGTCTTGTGAGTTTCCTTTGCTGTAATCTATTCATCTCAGGCACTGATTAAGGCACGCGTGGAGGTGTTTTGTTCGGTTGGGTTAGGGTTGTGGGCTTGTTCGTTTCCTTGGTTCTAATCTATTTATCTCAGGCATTGATTATTACACGTGTCGCGAGGTTTTTGGATTGCTCAGTGTTTATTTTTATTTATTCATGGTATTATGGGACATTGCACATGCAGTATTTTTGCAACTCCTGGCATGTAAGGAACCTCCTTGTGATGGTGTTGAGGCTCAATAAATCTCTCAAGTATTGTGAGCTTATACCCACACCAGACTGCTCAGGCCCAGCACCAACTTTCGTCCCTGTCTACAGTGAATACTCCACTCCTCGCGTGTCATCGACAATGCCAGAAAAGACCCCTTTACGTTGCCCCGAATTTTCATGCCGACAGATGTTCACCTCAGACAGCTGGCGACTTAAACATATCAAATTACACCATCCGGAACACCTTCAAGTTGCACGCCAGATGAATCTGATTATTCGCGGCACGCCACGGCGCATTGAACCCGCTCAGCATCGTGAATTCAACGCTAACAAAGATTCAGTCGAAGACTTGGACGCGTTTCCGTACCTTGAACACCTTGAAAACATCGCAGACTCGGAGTCTCAACCACCGCCACCTCCTCTGCCGCGGACGGAAACATACCCCGGAGCCGGTGCTCCGCTGAGCGATTACATTGCTGAACCATGGGAATGCAACGCTCAGAGTTTCCTTGAGACAAACCTACAAAACAATCCCTACTACCCGTTTGCGACGCGTGAAGAGTACAAATATATCCAGTGCGGGATCAAGAAGAAGGGCATGAAGATGTACTATGACAACGTGCTGAAGGAAGATAACACCGCTCTGCGTTTCCCAAGCTTCAAAAACAGAGATGGCGTCCAGAAGCTCGTGGCTAGCATACCAGATGATCTGGCTGTCGGTGAGTGGGAACTACACACTCTCGAGGATATGAAATGGAATGACATTCACCAACGCCCTATCAAATACTGGCATCGAGACATCATCAAAACCATGAGATGGTTGATGCGGCCGCCAACGTACCCAGAGCATCGTATTTACGCCCCTCAGTGTTGCTTTAACAGTGATACGCCACCGAACCATCTCTATACCGAAATGCACACTGCGGATTGGTGGTGGGAGACAAAGGTAAGGAGAGATACCTGAGTATGATGACATGCTAACCGATGTTAAGTCAACACTCAGTGTGGGGGATACACCGGTTCCCGTGATCTTCTTGTCCGATGGAATGCATCTCTCAAATTTTGCTGGCGACCACAAAGAGTGGCCTGTATATATGACATTTGGCAATCTATCTTCGAAGCTCCGCCAGATGCCCTGAACGCACAGCGTCGTAATGGTCGCTCTCCTGCCGATTCCGGTCAAGAAACGTGATATTCCTCAGAATCACCTGGATGAGCAGCAGCAAACAAACTGAGAGGTGCTGAACGAGGTACTCTGGCGGGTACTCCACCCTCTCACCTTGAAACAAAATCGCAGCGCCGAGAGCGGGTATTACAACGTTCTCTGTGCAGATGGCAACTTCAGGCATTGCAAACCGGTTTTAGCAGCATGCCTTGCAGATTGCCCTGAGTATACTGACCTACATCATCTCGAGCGACATGTCTGTTTTCGGTGCGAGTGTCCAAAGAACTAACTTGGAGATTATGTCCCTGCTGACAAGCAACACCCCCGGCGGGATTGCAACCTATATCGAACGCTCAGCGATGCCAACAACATGGCAGCTGATGCCGAACTCTCGTCGCGCCATGTTCACCGACGATTCAACATGTTTCGACATATTCCCTGTATGGTGAGCAACCTCCCAAAGCCCGACCTCCTCCATACAATGCAGATTAGCATGCTTGATCACCTCCAGAAGTGGATTTTCCACTTCATGAAGACGCACGAATGGCTCGACAAGTCCAATGCAAATCTGGTTATCCGTGCCTGCTTACCACAACCTCACACCAAAAACTAAGTCATATGAGGAAGTTTCTCAATGGAATGGGAAGGAGATGAAGGACATGAGCCGGTACCTGCTAGGAGTTGTAACCCAGTCTCTACGAGGAGGAAGCCCCGCTCAGCGTCCCATATTCAATCGCACAATTGAGTGCACACGGGCATTGTTAGAATTCTATATGTATGCTCGGTATACATTTCACGATGATGCAACAGTGAGCTACATGGAAGACGCCTTGTGTCGTTTTCACACCTTCAAAGATGTTTTCTTACTCGGGCGAGCTAGCAAAACAGCAAAGGCCAAAGCCAATGGCCTGAGAACGGAGCTCATGAAGAAGCGAAAGGTAGACGAGGAAACAAATGCTGAAACATGGATGCCGTCCAAGAAGCAGCGCGAAATGAACGCCTGGCGGGATTATATCAGCCACGAGATAGATGTTTCCAAGGAGTTAGATGCCAACTTCAACTTTCCGAAGATCCACTTGATGTCTCACAAGGGTCGAACAGATTCGTCGATACGGAGCCTTGCAACAGTATTCTGCCGAGAGACATGAACATGTACATAAAACAAATCGCAAGGACGGTTGGAACGCCTCCAATCACAAACTCAACTACCTGTTGCAAGTAATCACCTTTCAGCGTCGCATTGTCTGCTTCGAAACCAGAGAGCTCAATCTCCAAGCCCTCGCTCAGCGTCGAGAGACAGTGCTGCCACCTGCAAAGTCCTCCCTTCCGGCGCTGATCTGGCTGCCCCCGTGAGCTCCCAGTCATTTGCGAAGCCCAAATTGATGGGACCCCAAAACCGCCGTGATGGAAAGCATCCTGACGCTATGATCAAAGACTTCAGAGCATTACTCGACAATAGGCAAGACGCAACGCACCGCGTGACAATATACAACGGCACGCGGGAGTTTCTCAAGCAAAAGAGTCCTAACATGACGTATATATTGGATGAACAACTGCACGCAATGGAGCTCTGTATTTACCATGGTATTAAGGTTCAAGTTGAGGGTTTGGAAGGTGAACGCATATCTCAGATTTGTCGATGCACAGGAAGCCAGAGCTGGCGCGGAGGGGACCGATGGAACGACTGGGTGTGGGTGAAGCAATGCCCAGGGAGATGTTATGGTGCGCTGAGTGGTCGTCTCCCATGGCAACTGCAATGACTATTAAAAATCAATCTTCTGAACGAGGATGGAGCGTTCGTTGAGTACTGGTTAGCCCTGGCGGTCACCACGATACCTGAAAACTCGGGTAACTTGGATCCCATCTCGGAATTTGTACAAGTGAGAATTGCACCGGCAGCAGTTGCTTTGCAAGTGGTCAGCGTGGGAAACATTGTCAGCTGCGCACACGTAATTCCAGAGATAGCTATTACTAGTAAGACAGGAGACGGACGGAACGAGCGATGGATTGCCAATAGCCACATAGATCTGGCGACTTGGAATTATGTTTATATTTAGTAAAGCGAGAATTGCATTTTGCGCGCAGGTAGTTGGAAGGCGAGGAGAGGTTTTCGCAGTGTCACCCATCGCATTGCAATCCCGATGCAAGGGCGTGCCCAATGAACCCATTCCTAAGAATGGTCACAGTTGGCCTTCAATGCCAGAGTGTTTGTTTAAAATAGGAGACCGACAGAGCGAGAAGAAACAGTGAAACTACGATGGGAGGGCGATATGCAAAGCGACGCTTGGTATTGACGCCAGGCGCGGAGTAAGCCCCCACTGGGGTGTCTTTGACGGCTCTGACGGAGTGCGTCCACTCTGACGGAGCCAATCCGCCCGGACGGAATTATTTTTTGGTGATGTAGCTTCAGCTTCCGGCGTGCCTCCCTACACGATCGACTGCCATCAACCTGCTCACCATGAGAGCTCAAAGGTAAAGTCACATTCCCAGGTGTGCAAGTCAACTAACTGATCAATAGAGTGTCAGCACCCGGCGCGCCGTCCATCGACCGGCTCCAAGTACTTCTCCAATCTTGCTCGATCACAGCCTCCGAAGTCTATCTCCAAAACCGCACAATTACAGCCTCCAAGTTCGCACAATCATGGTCTTCAAGTGCGTCTCCAAACTCGCTCAATGACGATCTCAGAGTGCATCTCTATGTTTACTTGATCACGGCCTCCAAGTGTATCTCAAAATTCACTCGATTTCCGCCTGTAAGTGCATGGCCAAACTCGCACGATTACGGACTCCAGGTTCACATGATCATGGCCTGAAAATGCATCTCCAAACTCGCTCGATTACGGCCTCCAAGTGTATCTCCAAATTCGTTCCATTACTGCCTCCAAGTGCATCTCTGAACTCGCTCCATCCTGGCCTCGAAGTGTATCTCCAAATACGCTCGATCATCACCACCAAATTCATCTCTAAACTCGCTCGAATACGGCCTCGGAGTGTATCTCTGAGTTCACTGGATTGTGATTTTCAGGCGCACCTTGCATTGCTTTCAAGTTCCGCCTTCAGCCAGTCCAGATAAACTCTGTGTAGATGGGTAGCTATATAGATACATAGATAGGAATACATACTGAATACATGAGTTTTAAAGATCATTGAACGATGAGTAGTAGCTATGATTCCCAGGCGCACCTGCAACGTTCCCAGAGATGTCGTTTGTCCCATACTCCTCTACAGCGATTCGAGGTGCTTCCAGGCTTGTCACTGGCGCTCCCAGGCTTGTCTTTGACGCTCCCAGGATAGTCGCCAGCGCTCCCAGGTGTTCTCAAACTTATCACAATCACTCGCATGGTACCCCTGTACCAATCATTGGAGATCCCAGTTACTCCAAAGGCCGGCCAGAATGCCCTCCTACAGTCTGATACTCTCCTGAAATTGACGCATCTAAGTTTACACTCCACATCCTCTCAGACACACCTGGAAGCTCCCAGTGACTAAATTACATTTTGCTGATGCACAAGCTGCATCTTTGGATATCCGAAATGTATTACAAGCTGTTTGATAGTTTTCCTAAGCTCGTGAACGCCAATTGCCTTCCACCAAGCTGCAAACTTGGTCGTGCGGGTAGACAATTCCTTCTTGATGCGGATCTGCTCATTTGAAGTGATACCATAAATCTCTCTCCCCAGCTGATTCGCAATGCGGTCCATATCGGTGATACTCCAGGTGGTGGTTTCAGGCTCAACATCGGATAGACAGACCTGAAATTCCACACCCTTGTTGGCGGTCATGTTTGCCACTCCATAAACCCCTTCTTCTGCAGCAGTCTTCATTTGAGCACGTTTTTTGGCGAATATGTTTCTGGGACCGGTTGCCTTAGTCCCGACTTCTTGCAATAGTTGTCGCTCATGATATTGGAATATTTTATCGAAAAGCTTGCGTTTAGCAGGTGTCACTTGATGGATTTCGTGCTCCAACCACTCTTTTGCACTCTGCTGATCATGATCTGACCATATGGTTGCCGCTTGTCGGGCGCCATTCAGGTGCAATTGAAATTGCCTTCGTCTTGTTGTTGTAACCTTTTCAGCCCAATTCACCTGAACCTCCATCGCAGCGCGGAATTTATGAATCTTTGGTTGTCGTAACTGGTGGGATTCTGTTGCAAACTGTTCATCCACTTTGGCCTTCGCAGACTTCAACATTTTCTATTCTCGAAAAGATCACTTCTTCTTGTAGAATCGCTTCTGTGCATCATCGAGTGCTGTGAGGGATAGATCAGAGTGATTTTGCGGGCTAACAAGTAGAGAGAATTCACATAATGCGCGCACTGCTCCCATTACCATTTCATCAGATAGTGTTTCCACCGCTGTTCTCCCGTCATCCTTGGAGCAGTGAAGAATCAGAGCGTAATTCACTGCCGGTGTTCGGATCATGCCCCAGACCTCTTTTCTCTGCCAGGAGGTGCGTTTCATCGGTTCAAATTGCGTAAAGAGGTGCTGGAGGCCCGGATATCATGGTAACGATGTGAATCGATTGTCAAATTGATCCTTGACATTTCTACCTTTCAGGTATTTGAGCAGCCAGTGCAATAAGTCTTGAACTAAACCCAAGAGCAGCTGATGCACTTCATCAGGCTACCAAAGGCTGGCTATACACATTGCAAAGGGAGTATTGCCAGAACTGGTTTCGGATGGGATGAACACCAAGGATGTGCAGATCATCGATACTAGGTTCATCCAGATGCTCCGACTAGACATGCTGATCTCTTGAGTTATCGAATGGTTGAAATGTGGAATGCCACATTGGTGCACCTTTAGGAATTACAAACATCGGGCATGAGCCATCTGAGACTTGAGCAACCATAACTTGTTCCAGATAATCCCCGACCCAGGCCGCCAAAAGAGGATACCATTGTCACTGGAATCCATCAGCACGATTCCATTCCAAGCTAGGACCACTTATGTCAAGATTCCGGAGTGGGGACAGCACTGTTCCAACCGCGGAATGCCATGCCTTGTCAGTATTTTTGGCACCTTTTGGGGGACATGGGATCAGCCCAACGAAAATCCAGGCGTGCTGTTCAGGTGTCCGCCGGATATCATTTGCAATAATACCAATCGTGTGATATAGCGGCCAGCCATGGTGGGCGCCCAAAACATTGGTCAAGTGAGTCTTGTCGGATGTACAAATGACTGGCACAAACGTCGCCCCGGCAGGAAGCTGATCTTGCGTATCCAACCACCAATCACCCATATTCATCTTGCTGTATATACAGCAACTTTCCAAGTCTGCAATGCACACCGGTTCAACATCGAGGTGCGCCTGTCATGGGAGATGTGCCAAAAGGAACTGAATATAGTTCAAAATATCGCTGTAGTATAATGTTCCGAAGATATGTGAATGATCTTCAATCCAACTATCATCACCAAGCCAGAGAGTGAGTTGAGAGAGGAGCTTTCGCAGGGCATCTACTGATTGGAATGATTCGATTTTGAAGTTGTCCAGTCCATGCCTGAGATGTTGATCTATCCATGTTTTCGTTTGCTGGGTAAATGATTTAGCCTGTTGAAAGTTGTGTGCTGACCCAAATGGATGCCATGGATTCCATTGTTCTGAGTACTTGCGATGCTTGTTGTACAATCCAGTTGCTTTGCCATATGCTTCCCCCCCCCCCACATTATCCA
>Ga0307512_10002069_pt1 | contig 26365 bp, 27 predicted proteins | sample 14_EM_MG_FD_200267 | JGI IMG/M metagenome (GOLD analysis project Ga0307512, IMG submission 200267) | Populus trichocarpa ectomycorrhiza microbial communities from riparian zone in the Pacific Northwest, United States - 14_EM | ecosystem: Host-associated > Plants > Roots > Unclassified | place... | reverse complement strand
GCCACCAGCCCCCATGCCGAGGAGTAGGGCTAGCCCCGGCAGTGATGCTCGGCATCGGTCTCCGGATGTGATACTCGGCTTCGCCGAGCATGCCCGCTTTCCCATATATATTTGCCTGTCTTTCTCTCTCTTTGCTCTTTAGACAATCACTTTTGTACGATAGTCAATTCAATATCTCTATTCGTACTCGATTGATCTCAACACTCGATGCCTTTTTTATCATGCAACCGGTGTCGTTTTAGTTTTAATTTGTATGGTGAAAGGCATGAAAAGCACATTTCCGACTCCATTTACGGGAGAGGTGATCGGAGCGGAGAGTGGTGAGTATGGGATATTACGATATGGGGAGAACTGTGTGGGTGTATAGACTTAGATACAGAGAAGAGAGAAGGAGAAAGACTCGAGATGTATACGAGAGACAAGTGTGCCTTACCATCAGCCTCGCTTACGGTTAGCTCGAGTCAGGTCTATATATATATGTTCCGACCGATACACGAACTTTGCCCGTTCGCGAACTGGACGGACCAGTTCGCGAATTTTGACCGGTTCGCGAACTGAGGACCCAGTATGCGACCTTGCCAAGTATGAGATTTAATCCCACCAGACAAGGGGAGCCATACAATAAACATAGTGTAAGACCTGTGATAAGTATACTTGGCATCCCAACTGCTCCAAGAACTTTAATGCTCAGTCCTCTATCATCACAGACTGTCATAACTGTCAGTTTAACAACCTTAAGCACCTCACAGTGCTGGAAATCTACTTGACCCTGCACCTGGTAGAGAAATTTAGTCCTGACTTCATGCATATAGTGCCCAATAGATATTCATAATATAGGAACTATGAAAAGACTACACGAAGTAATACATTGATAGTGGCAGTGACTCGACAAGGACTCGGAGATTGCATCATGCTGAATTTTGATGGAAGTTGTTGAGCCAGCTATAGTTATCTAGTATTGTGTCCATTCATGCAAATTGTAGTGTCTTTAAATGGGGCTTCCCAGCACTTGAGACAATTAAATGGGTAGAATTCGCATAAATCGACCAGTTCGCAAACCTCTTGTCTGGTTTGCGAACAGGACAAAATATTGCGAACCGGTAAGTCTAGTTCGCGAACTGGAGGGTTCGCTAATGGGTCGGAACATATATGAGGTTGATCTTGCAATCACCTTGATTTGATTTTGCATACTCATGACAGTACTGGCACAGTTGATACCAGATAGGTTTGCAGCGGTTGCAGCCAGTTGCAAGCATGGCACTCCTGGTGGTCTGTCTTGCCTGCCAGGCTCACATCAGAACCTGATAGGATTTTGGTAGCCGCCCTCACAGCCGCGCTTCAAGCGCCAGGTGGGGAATGAGTAGGTACACAGCAGCACACATCTTCACAGTGGCCCGTAGGTCCATGACAACCATCATCACCATCACCACGTGCACCATCGCCACCATCATCACCAGTATTCTGCCAGTGCTGCCACTGCCACCACCCCACGCACTCCTGCACGTTCAAAATCACGGGTTGTTGGCATCAGATTTGGCCCGGTGGCTTGTAGCCCCCATGGGCCTCGCCTGCCCCCATGCTGAGGAGGCCTAGCTCCGGCACTGGTACTCGGCTTCGGGCTCCGGTTGTGATACTCGGCTTCGCCGAGTATGGTCTTTTCTCTGTATATAAGTCTAGTGTTTTCCTTCTCGTGTATCGATAGACAATTGAGCTTCTTCGTTCTTTCTCTTTGCTCTCAACACGGGTGCAGCGGGAAATAATTGTAGAGCTAAAAGTAACTCCAAGAAGTGACAACCCCATCACAGAATACCTACTATGGAATGTTTTATTTAGCTGTGAAGGTAAAGAGTTTTTAGTTTTCGCAGCATTGTACAAGAATCTCCAAATTGCTAATTGTGAGAATACTTAAAACCCCCTAGCTGACTAGTTACTGTGGCATGAATGTCCTTTAAATTCCCTTGGGTTGGTGACGGTAATGATAATATAGTGGCATGTTACATGTGGGTGAAGTAAGGTTGACGGCTGCTCCGAGTCTGGTGCACATGAGGACGTGCCTCCTAGTACCTCAGGTGCTCACTACCACTACCGCTTGCTGGCTGTGCAGCGGTGCAGCGGTGCAACCCACATAATGCACCCGCCAGCAGTCGATTATAGAACGGTTAAGCGAAACCCCATTTATCTCGCAGGTGGGCGCTTCTTGTGCAGTTAGTATGCCGGCTCCTTGGTGTTACTTAACATGTTACATGCAGCCCAACTTTCAGCTGTGACTTTTCTCCACCACTTACAGCCAATAAACCGCTGCCAACTTCGTTGTATTCGTTTATTCAATCAGCTGATGACTTCCCACACTCTTCCCCTCTTTTCCATCGATTTCGGGGTCAATAGTGGACCTCGACAATTCGGTGTGAGAGAGAATGGATTTTGGCATCTACTCGCTACGTCAGGAGGAGAGGGTCAGTCAGTCTCGAGTCATCGTTCATCGTGGGTTTATAACTTCAACCTGTATACGTAACGCATGCTTGACAAGGATAAGAGAGATGGACGCATATTACAAGCATCGTGAAACCGGAAGCTCCCCACTACATCCGATATAAAAGTGATGCAGCTAAGAGAACAGGTGACTCCTGTGGAGGCTAGGCTGCGGAAGATTACCGGTGGTGAGAATTTTTTTTCGACATATATTCAACAAATACGCAAGCGCTACATTCTTCCATACTTCTCTACATTCCCTCCTCAATCCCATAAAAAAAACTACTCACAACCCACCCCTTCCCTTGCTATTGCAAGCCTCTGCTCTCCAGTGAACTAAGGCAGAACCTCAAACTACCTCAATTTTCCCTCCTCCGAGAGCAGACTAATACAGAGAATCTTCATTCACTCCACCTTATGGGAAACTCCGTTTGGGATACAGTTTTTTGTTGATATTCTTTGTGTCTAGTTTAATTTGGCCTTCCAATGACTCGAGGTATTCTGCCAATGGCAGCCCTGTTCTTGGGCTACTACGCTCATTCTTCTCCTTGATCGTTCTCAACAGTCCCGCGGTCGACAAATAGCGATCGTCGCTAACGAAAATATCTCGACAGTAATGGATGTTGCATATATGGTTTATCTCCCTGGCGTATGGCTTCAGTTGTATGATGCATAATCTCTCTAAGATGATGGTCATTCCAGACTCAGCTGGAGATGCCAGCTGAGTGCGCATGCATGCGTACAAGACATACAAGACATACTCCGAATACCGCGTATATAAGTTCATGAATGTACCTGTACTTTAGAATAGATAAGCTTCTAGCAATCAGTATTTCAACAATGGAAAACTACCAGGATTGCCAGGATCTGGCCGCCGACAATAGCCTCAATCGTGGCGACGACTTTTACCCATTTAACCTCCAAATTTGTGTGCACAAATGCTTTCTGCTTTTTATTTGATCCGCCCTTGTTGACCCTAGGTAGTTTCTCATCCGCAGCTGCGATAGCCAAAATTGGTAGCCTTGCGGCCAGAGCAGCAACGAAAAGCTTGCACCTTGTCGAATTGCGATCGTGGGCGATGCTTTCTCATCCGTAAAGAGGGTTGTCTCGGCTGATAGTTTGTCGATACACGTAGTACGGCAGTGCGTTTGTGGAATAGCTATCTTGAGCCGCCACCGTTGGGAATATCAGGAGGCTTTTGGTATAGAAAGGAATTCTTTCATTTAGGATTCCATAAAATTCGCCAATTCCCGGCTTATATTGGCATCTTTCAATTGCGACTGACAGCTCCAAAGATCACCATAAACGAAGGTGTTATTATAGGGGTACTTAGGGACAAAAATATCTGCCGGAATATTGTTAGCAGCTTCTGAAAACCCGCCACAAAATGGTTTACTCACAAGTCTGAAAAAGGCTTAGAGCTGAGTCGGACTTAAAATAAGTTAGTTTTGGAAAAGCTGTCCACATATTGTATGCCGAGTACTGTTCGTAAAGTCTATAGTAACTGATAACACCTGCCAGGAGTGATTGGTAGGTTTCGGTATAATTATCAGGCGTACCCAGAGATGAAAGGTCTATGTTTGTATTAGCGTTATTCTCCAATCGTAGGGTTAAATCAAATGAAAAATAAGAAATCTACCCGCCGAAAATTGTCTTACTGTTGTCAACCCAGTGAAAGACTTCACTCTCATTCACTATGATTGCAGAGCAGCTAGATGAGGAATGTACCGTTATATTAGAGTGAATAGTTACATTTACAGCTGTGGCATTGTACACCTTCAGCGTATAAGAATATTCGACAGTGTCACCAATGAACGTGCGGTTCACACCTTCAATGTCGAGGCTGGAACCCAATTTGTCATTGCTGTAAGTGCTGTAGGTAAGGAAGTAATTGAGTTGTTTGGCAAAGTTCATTAGTCCAATCTGGGCGTGATCATACAAGCGCAGAGCTGAGCCAAAGCTTTAGTCTAAGGGTGTATCACGTCTTTTGAAAGGGAGGTTCCTACCATTGCTTCTTTGTTCAAAGGATGTAATATTTGTAATGTTCGAGATGATAGTATCATCCGAAAACACAATCCACAGATCGCTCTCCATCGCGTTCCAATCCGTCAACTAAACTGGAAAGTTAGTTCCAAACTTATCGGCCAAATTAAACGTCAAACCAAAGATAGCCACATTAAGCCGGCCAGCGATATTGACGAAAACGTATACCGCAGCAACCGATAACGTCCGAGTCCATTTCCGCCGTATGTGTCGACCTACTAACCTCAACGCACCGGTTGGTAATGCCATATCCAGGATTAAATCAACCTTAACATTCCGTAAGCTATCATGAAAGGAGCGAGTCTAACCACTACGCAACTGGGTTTAGAAGGTGCGCTGCGATACTCCTTTGCCACCAACTTCATTGAAGAAGGTGAGAAGGAGATTTACTTTACATCTTGCGTTTCGTAAGTTTCTCTAGCAAGTAGGGGCCACTTTAACATGAACCTCAAGTGTCCGACTAATTATCCAAGACCCAAGCTCATGATACCAGTGAACAGAATTGCCAGGGCATTGAACCCTCTTTGCTCCCACCTACCCAAAGTCCCAAGACCAGAAAAAATTGATAGACAGGCCACAAGGAGTATAATCGCAATACAAGTTGCCGAGAACCTTTTGGACAGCGCTATAAGGTCTCGACAAAGTTGTTTGTGCTTGTCGAAGACAATTTCACGGGTCTCGCTGCTCTCCTTTGCCATTGTTGTTGATGGCTTGCTATCGTCGGATTCTTCGCAGGAAATTCGGGAGGGAGTGTCCAAGAGAGTTTCTGCTTCAGAGACATTCGCCATTGATTCTTGATTATTTGGACATAGATACGATGCTGTTGGAAAGCGGGGGAGAGCTGTTGGGGAGGGGCTGATAGTCCTTCGTGTCCCGGAACAAGCTTTTGGGAGACATGGCGATATACCGTGTTATCTGGGTGGATCCATCTATTTGTCGGTCGTGCAGCATATTCGGTAGCCCATGCATCTTGCACCGCCCTCCACAAAAGTTATTCCATCCAGATACCTAATACAGTACAGGGCGATCAGAGACGAGGGCGATCGTTATCATCTAGAAGCACAAGCTCGTAAGTAGTAAGACATGCATCGAAACCTCGTTCATTCATAGGATTGCAGTTAAATTCTTGCGTATGTATAACAATCATCCGTATTTCTCTTGTACATCTACTTGGAAAAAGAAACCCCAAGAAGCTAATCATGGCTAAGGCAATGTTTTACTTTGCATTGTCTGCGCTGAATTAGGTTTCTAAAGTGATGATAGCTCACATACACCAACGGAAACTGAAAATACCAATCCGCTTTAACAAATCGCACGATGATTTCTCGCAATTTAGCAAGGATACCAGGTCCGTCGTTTGTAGGTGGTCATCTAGGTTCTGCCAAGACTCATCATTTTGCTGTAATTTTTCCTTTTGAGCACCTTTCAAGAATTTTCGCATTGACTATCGTTTGAACAAACGGAAGTTTCAATTCACCCCTGTTCAGAGGCACGTCTGTATCTCTGCCCTCGTTACAGCACCGTGCCTGCTGTTTCGATCGCTTCTGTGGGGATTGGATAGCACTAAAACCGAGTGGTATGTTTCGGAATTTACTGTAAACAAAAGGGAATCTTTGGCTTCGATTTGTTCTAAGTTCTAATTATAGATGGCCTGTTCTCACAACTGCCGGTACGCCAACCACCGCGCGCAACTGGGGCGAATGGATTCATTGGTTTCCGAAAATCTAATCCTACATACAGTACACTCATAAAAATCACTTGGCAGCGCTTAGAAGGAACTCAAACGCAATTCAAAGCGAATATATGAATTGTAATAACGAGGTGAATACTCCGCCTGATTTAGCCCCGCATCATATACGGCCTGATTCAGCCGCGTCATATCTAGAGTTTACACAAACCCAGCCGCTGAATCCTCGACCGACCACAATACTCCGCGCTCAAGATTCACAACTAACCAGCGTAATATCTTCCGATAAACAACACCTGGGAGAAGTCAGCAGCATGTTGTTTGGTTTCTCAGTAGGGGACTTTCTCGGCGTCCTCAAACTCGCCATAGATATCTTTAATACCCTTAGCGAAGAATCTGGGGTCTCTGTCGAGCTGCAACGACTAAGAGTAACTCTAAACTCACACCAGATTAAAAAAGGCCATCGACAATTCAGAGAAAGTGGCTAAGGAATGAAACCTCGTACACCCAAATCCGTCAATAAAGCATCCTTCAGCGACATGCTTGAGGAGCACAACATCTCCAAGCAGCTATTGGAGAATTCCAAAAAGATTCCGAGAAGTATACGCAGTCCATCCTTAATAAACGTGGGAGCAGAGTGAAGGAGTGGACGAAGATAAAATGGTGGACGTATCATTCCGATGATTTGGTAACATTTGAACGAAATTTTGACATACGTATTAGGGCCCTCAATACTTCTAGCTACGAGTTACAAATGTACGTTGGATTCATTAGGAAAGAGATGATACTGATAGAATCGTAGTCAGACCCTGAAGGAAATTGCAACCTCGAACTGCTCAGCACTTACGGTCATAGGAAAAAGCGTTAACGACAATGCCTTGACGCTAAAAGATATTTTATCATACATAAAGCAGCTCGATAAATTGCTACAGGGCACTCATAAATCTAAGACATAAATTTCCATGCAAGGTCCCACCCTATGGTACAAAGAAAACGTTTGTTACGCCAGTTAGCTCCTGGCCAGCCCAGATTGACCGTCTTCCGGCCAGCCGAGATCTACCATCTCCTGCCAACCCAGATTGACCGTCTCCAAGTGCACCTCCAAGTACACTCGAGCACGTCTCCAAGTGTACCTCTAAGTGTACCTAAGTGCTGTCTCCAAGTACACCTCCAAAATGCACAGATTCGGATCCGGAGGCCGGACAATCAAGCGTCAGAGCTTGGGAGGCTTAGGCGCAAGAAATGGGGTGGATGGCCATAAGAGTACACAACAAGCCAGCAGTGTACACCCCGTGTGCACCGGGCAAAGGTTGATGCAGGCGTGCGGGCGCGTTTACAGAGCGCGCAGCGGCCCAATCATGAACGTGCTAGGATTTAGGTTAGGCACTGAATGACGTATGTGGCGCTTGGTCGGTAAATCACATATTACTGGCTTTTCGCTTATCGGGTTGTGTCACACGTTTCTGTGTTCCAAAAGATTAGTTATCTCATCACACCCAAATGTCAGAAGTATCTTTACCACGATGAGGAACCTGATTCAAAAAACCTAATTCCCTTCTTGAGCGAGGGGATACTGTGGTGGGGTGCTTATTAATTACTTCTATCCGCTTTTCCACTACCAGTACCGTACCAATACCTTTGCCCTCGGCCTCACTCTACAGCTGTAAAAAGTGGGGAGTTTGTAAAACCGTTGATTGGTGCTGGACGGACGGTATGCCATTCGAAGACGTATGGAGAATTGATTGGTACTTAAGATAGTCTTCAGATCTTAATATGCCAGTGCTTTGATATTTTAACCACAATTGGCGTTTATCCCGATTAACATCTTTTAGGAGTAAACATCTCATCGATATTCACAAACCCCGAGACGTTGCAAAACCTCAACGTGACACCATATTTACTTACATAAGTATTTTGAAGTCATATGCAAATGGAGGCTACTTTAGTACCTGACGGCACAAGTGCTACTACGTACCTATAGTGCAGTGGTACTTAGCGAAACACCGTAAGAGTCATACCGGAGCTGCAATATTTTCACGACGGATGAGATTCACGCACTCACGCTTTTCTGTGTGGCACCTGGACATGGAGTAATTTTTCCGGGGGTATTACTGCCGCGGAGGATTTTGAAAAGTGACTCAGAGATGTGCAGTGCCCGAGACCACAAACCTAGATTTGAAAGTTCAAAAATGGTAGGAAAATGTTTACTGGGTTGAGATGGTTAGGGCAGAGGAGCATTGGACTCCAGATGGTATTTATTGCGCCAATGTCGCCAATCGATGGAAGTCTTCATGACACTGTCTGTGACTGCTGCTATCTAACTTTAAAATGCTCTGCTACCTAAATGCTTTTTCCTTAAAGAAGTTGGAGTTTCTCAACTCATCTAAAAATAGGTGGAAGCCGCTCAACTCTTGGTTACTATCTCCGCTCTATCTCCAAACGCTGTGACGACGGATTGTGGACCCCCCCCCCCGTTTTAAAACAATACATACTTATTATTACACGGCTTCGCCGGTAAACTACTTAAGTAGCAACCTCAAACCTCAAGCTCGCGTCTTCCCGGCATTTCCCTCCCTAACACCTCTCCTTTCCGCACCTCAGAACTTCTACTCATCCTCCCCCAAAGATACCTCATAGTAGCTGTTAACATGTCTGAAGCCTTCGCTACTACAGTCTCCAGCCAAAACCGAATCTCAGCTAAGTATCTCACCTCTCCGCCAGTGCGTCACTTCAGAAAACGGCCCAAGTCCTGGGATCTCATCATACTCTTGATCTTGCGGGAATCTCTGTTCAAGGTCGACATCGTCGGACAAGTCGACAACCAGTTTTCCTCCGATGCGCTTCGTGCCGTACCTAATTTGAAGTCCCAAGGAGTCATCGAAGTATCTGGCCAATTGTTCACCCGTTCCTAGGCTACCATTCTCTATCTTCGCCATAATCGTTTTCAAAAGTCGTGCGGTCGACAAATAGCTATCGTCTCGAATGAAAACATTTCGACTGTAATATAAAACTGCCAGAACTGCCAGAATTTGGCCACCGATAATAGCCCCTACAGTCACACCGACTTTCATCCACTTGACCTCCAAGGTTGTGTGCACAAACGATTCCTGAGTTGAATTATCTTTGTTAGTCTTGGGTAGTATGTTATCTGCAGTTGCGATGGACAAAATTGGCAGCCTCGCGACCAAAGCAGCAACGTAAAGTTTATGACCTATCGAGTTGATTGAATTGGAATAACGGTCGACGATGTTCGGGTACAGACCGTACATATACAAGGGGGATAATTCGTTTATCCCATAGGAATGGCTGTTCTTGTTGTTATCCGAGCGGTAGTACAAACGGAACAACATTACATGTTCACCGTACGTTAAGCGTGAGCCCCCAGCCACCGGGAATGTCAGAAGATTTCTGGTATAGTAGGCAATTTTGGCATCTTGGATTCCATGAAATCTGCCTATTCCTGAATTATTTTGGCCATGTGTCAAGCGCGACTGACACTCCCAAAGCACAGCACGGATTGGGTTATAAGTCATACTGTCTGGCGAGAAAATATCTGCCATAGCCTTTTTAGTACTCTGTGAAAGCCGCCACACAGGGTTTACCCACAAGTCATAAAAGACTCAGGCCTAGAGTCAAGCTTGAAATAAGTCAGATCTGGATATGATGCCCATATATAGTACTCCATGATCGCCCGGGGATTATCTCTAAAGGTGCTGAGAACCGTCGACAGTACTGATAAGTAACTCTCGGTAAAGTTTTCAGGTTGGCCTAGCTTCGAGGAGCCTACATAACTTCTTAGCGTTACTCCCTGAATCGTGCTTGGGTAAACCGAAATGAAATAAGTAGAGCACACCCAAAATTGTCGTCTTGTTGTCGGCCACACGATGGACTTTATTCCCGCGAACCGTGATTGCATTGCAGCTAGCTGAGGAATGCACCATAGTATCCGATAGTGTAGTGACAGGCCCCTTATATTCCTTCAACGCATAGGAATATTTGACAGTATCGCCATCGAAATTGAGAGTTATATTACTTGTATTGCTCAAATTGAGGTTAGAATGCAAATTATGCAACATTTCGGGCGTGTGTGGGTATATTTGGCTATCAGTGAGGCTAGCATTAAGCTCTGTAGTAGCAAGGTTCCTTATTCCGGTCTCAGCGTAATCCATCAAGCGATTGGCTGGACTGGAAGGTTAGCCATGCATGAGCGCTATTACACAGAGGAGGTCCCTACCATTTATTTCGGCCCTCAAATGGTACTCAATTCTAGAATCCTCCGGCTCCATCCATGGACCATTTGTCGCATTCCAATTAGTCAGCAGAACTGGATACTCAATTCCGGACTCATCAGCTAAATTGAATGTCAACCCAAAGATAGCCACACTAAGTCGACCGGTTATATTGATGAAAAGTATGCCGCTACAATCGATGTCGTTCGAGTCCATTTCCACTCTCGTATGTGTTGAAAAATCAATCGAAACGCGCCAGCAGGTGATGACATGCCTAGGATGAAATCAACCTAAACACTCTGTAAGCTATTATAAAAAAGCTGCTCTAAGCTTATTAGAAGGAAATTCTCTGACATCTTTCGTTTTATAAGTCGCACTGGCAAGCAAGGGCCATCTTAGCATGGACCCTAAATATCCGAGTAGAGATCCAAGGCCCAAACTCATGATACCAGTAAACAGTATCGCCAGGGCATTGAATCCCCTTTGCTGCCATTTATCCAAAGGTCCCAGACGGGAAAAAGCCGATAGACATGCCACAAGGAGTATAACTGCAAGGCAGGTTGCTAAGAACCGCTTGAAAAGCGCTGCAAAGTGTTGACGAAGTTGATCATGCCTGTCGAAAACATTCCCGTGCGACTCTCCGGTTTCCGTGGCCGCCGACTTGGTTTCGTCAGGTAATACATCGCAGGAAGTGCGGGAAGGGGTAGAGGTGTCGTCCAAGAGGGTTTCTACTTCAAAAACTTTCGACATCGTTCCTTGATTGTATCGAACGGAGACCGGTAGGACTTAAGATAGGAGGTGGTTTCCGTAAGCAGAGCACGCTGTAGAGGCGTCGCCAATTCCAGAACATGTTAGTTTAGGAGCGAGCTGAGAGGAAAAGGAGAATTGCACTATGTTGGAATTAAATTGCTTTTTATCAGCCTTAGGCCATCGCCAAGGCTTCTAATGGGAGTCAAATGACCTGATTGTAGCTGGCGATTATCTTTTTCGCATTAGCAGTATCAACCTTGAAGGAGCAAGGGGTTATGGATGAGATCGCCAGATGCCCCACTTCATCATCTTGCATCACATTAACCCTAACCCGCAGTCACGATATCTAGACACCAGAGCTAAGACATTTTTGCGTCGCAGTCGTTTGTTTCTCTCCAAATTGAAATTAGGTGTAAAGCAGTCCCACCTACATACAGATCCATGAGTTTAGACGCTCTCCCTTTTCTCTCTTTTATCCATTGCTATTTGCCAACGAAGACTTCCGCCACCACAAGACAGTACTGTTCTGAGTGCCAAGTTTCGCCCGTCACGCACGCATCACGGAGATATTTATTGCGGCTTTAGCACATTCCGGGGCATTCGGTGTCGAAAAATCGTCACACTCAAAATCTCGTACGAACCTTGATTCTCGGTACAGTATCTCTCAAAATGGCAAACTTCCCAGGAAAACAGCCTGACTTTGGGAAATGAGGCTCATTATTTGAAATGGGTAGTGAACGAGGCCTTCTTAATTCCGAATATGCCAATGGTTTAGCAAGGAATTAGATCATTCAGTTGCTACAACATATCCAAGCCAATTTTCAAGCCCAACAGATCACAGCCGATAGCCAGCAAGTCGGAGCCAATGTTTAAGAGTGTAAGTTTGTCTTCAGGCTGTTGAAGGCAAACTTTAGACCCTCAATAACCATTAAGACATGTAAGGAAGATCTTTTCTTCAAAATCCCTTCGAGATTATTGGCTCTGACAAACCTAAAGGCTGCCTCTAAGTTTATACAATCTCACTAAGTTAATGGGCCGAGCTCAGATACCGGTCTGGTCTTGGTGGAGTAGTTACTGCATCCCAAGAATTGGTCCGAGCATAGCATATTCAATGGTAACGTGCCTCTTATTTGAATATTTTGCTATATCGTCTCAATAAATATGGTAACATACAATATATCCAGTTGCGAACTGCCAGGCATTGATGCGAGGTCTTAGTCGCGGATCACTAGTACCTCAGAGTTCCCTTTGTCGTTTAGCGGACCAAGTCGGTTTTCTCTGGTAATCTCAGTGTTCCTAACCGTCCAGACCAGCCAGATATCTGCAAACCGGCCAGGTTTTTAAATTTGAGGTCTGGCCACTTAGGAACACTGGGTAGTCTGTTAATTGTTTCTGGCTTCGGGTTTGTATGGTGAGGGATTGAGTTTGCTTTGTTTCGATGGTTTAGTAATAGTTTCCAGCTTTGGGATGCGAGTGGTGAAGGGACCCAGTTTGCTTTGTTTCGAGAACGGGATACTTGTCATTGGAAACGAACGTTTTGTTTACGTACATCTAAGAGTTTCAATAAGCGTTGCATGTATTATTTGATAATTCCATTCTACTATTTTATTTGAAGCGAAGCGACACCCCCGATCACGTCCACCTGCGTACTTTGGGATCTGGACACAAGGGAAGAGGTTTGGGATTCACAATGATTTCTACACCGTACAAACCCGCAAGCAAGCCTCTGGATGTACGTAGCATATAAACAAGAAGTAAATAACACTCTACCCAAAACACCTCCCAGAACACCAAAACTCACAGCTTTAAATCACCCACCACTCTTCAACAACGGCTCTCTATCAATCCCAAAATGCCTCTCCCCCACCTCCGTCTCAAACCACCCATACCCATACCTACACCCCACCTCCCTCAACCTCCTCTCCCTCTCCTTCTCCCCCACCCCCTCCATCCCCGCCACATCCTCTACCGCGCCACTCGCATACACAGCCGTATACATCCCCGCCAGCGTTTCCGGCGAGTGGCACAAGAACCCCGTAAAAAGGGAAACATACGTCCACACGACAACAGGGACAAACACCACCAGCAGCACGACAGACACAAAGAACGCGACCGGCGTCATAAACACTCGATTCACCGTGTGGCGGACGAACATAGCATCGCGCGTTTGTGCCTTTTCAGCCCCGAGTATCCGTTCGGCGTGCAGGGAGACGTAGATTGCAAAGAGGCGTCTGTACACCGTTTCCATCGCCTGTGCACTCTGCTCGGGGTAGGAGTACAGATCGAAGATGGCGTTTTTCTCTCGCGCTTCGCGGTGGAGGAGGAAGGAGAGCCAGTTACTTGGTCGTGGATCGAGCTTACGCATGGACTCGGAGATGTCGTTGGCTTTGACGTCACGGCTCTTCCCGGTGACGCGGTTTATCATTTCTTGGAAAGAGTCTAGCACCCCGGGGAGGCCGGTCATGTTTGAAGCGCCGGAGATAGCAGGGGGGATAGCAGTGTCGTTTGAGTGCAGGATAGTGCCGTCGGGATCGGCGAGGACCACGCTGCGGACAAGTTTTGGTGTTGGTGCGCAGCGGATCGCGGTGTAGCTTGAGATGTAAGCTGTTGATCCGTCGATGATGTCGCCGACAAGATTGCGGGCCGAGGCTCGGTCGATCTTGACGGTGCGGGTTGCGAAGTCATACCGGAACCACCCGCCAAAGAATTTCCAGGGCCCAAGGAGGGTGGGGGGATACAACTTTGGAACGAGCTCGTAGAATTCCGATGTGGATTTATTACCGACGGAACTGCCGTTCCCGAATTCTCCTACTTCGAGATACCGCTGCAACGGCTCGTCTTCCGCGCGGAATTCAAAGTCCTTCACTTCCTCGATGATGAGAGTAGTGTTTATGTCGTCCCTGAAGGTGGGGTATGAAAATGTCGATGTTAGAGGAACAGAGGAGTCGTTTACCGGGGAGTTCCATATCCGCACCTCCTCTTTGGGGATCGCTTCACATGTGATGTCAACTCCTACCCCCCATGTTTCGGTGGTATAGTTTGTGCGGTTTATCGCTGGATTCCGATCCCAAAATGGGACGTAATAGAAGCTATCTGTAGTCCAAGGGAGCTGGCGGAATCCTAACCCCACCCCCGTGGCGGCATAGAAAAACTCCGCATCGATATCGGAGACGCCCTCAAACAGCGCCCCCAGCGTGCCATTGAACTCATGGAGAGATTCTACCGGCCAATTTAGAGCGACGTTACCAGATTCTTCGCGGCTTACCAGGTCCTTGTAGAACAACCCCCCGAGTGCGACTGCTAGCACATTCGCAAGTAGGATAGAAACGCTGAGACTCGCGAGGAGGAAGTTCCTAGTTTTGATGCCACTCACGAGCTGGAGATGCGGCGGCAGCTTCTCGTAATTGTGACACAGGGGTGCGGCGGTAGCTCGTCCTCGTCCCAACTGTATGAATGGATATGTTAAGGTCACATGGGTGGCGAGAAGCGTGAGGTATCCGCCGAAGAGCAATGCGCAGATCGTCGGGAGGTACGAGGAATAGAAATCGTAGAGGAATTGGCTGGCGGGTTCACGGAACCCGTTTTGGGTGTTACTGCGCTTGTAGAGTACCCCCAATAATACCACTCCTCCAATGATTATCGCCACTGCAAGCAGACCATATTGGGCGGCCAGGCCCCAAGGCTTTGATAGCGTAATTTTTGAGCGGTCCAAGACATCCAGATCCACGGTGTCTCGGTTGTTCTCTCCTGGTACTTGGCTTTCTTCTCCAGGAACCAAATTATATATTGCACTGCCGCTTTTGCTGGCTAGGGCGGTGTCGCAGACAGCCACTTTCTGATTCTGCAAAGCGTATCTATGTCCCCGTCCTTTCAACGAAGCAACTAGTTGTTTGAACTTCATAAACTCGGCTCCCTCGAAGTCCCGCAATACGTTCGGCTTGACACACGCCATAATCGACGCAATAGATCCCGGCTCATCGGAGATATCGCACTTTCGCTTCCACAAGAGCGCAATAAACACTACGTCAAGACACAAGATGAGCGACAGCACCGCCTGAAGAAGTCGCGCCCACAATTCATTCATTTTATACCCAGTGGCGGCATATATACGCTGTCCCGAAGTCGCATCATCACTACTATTAGGCGGCTGATTTGCGACCTCAATTCCCATAGCCATTGTAAACAGGTACCCATAGGCGTATGAGAACATGTCGCGCAACTTATCAGGCGAAAACAACTCCTCAAGGTCTGTGACGCGGGAAAGACCGAAGGGCGTTAACGACCGCGAGTATAACATATGGACATTAATTGGTTTGGTGAGGACCGTTCGCTGATCCAGTTCAATATCTGTTGGAGTGCCATCTCGAAAGTCTTCCAGCAGTGTCCGGAATGCAGGTCGTTTGCGCAGCTGTGACAGATGGTCTGGTAGGCCCCACTGACAGGGTCTATTGCTACTCGCATTGAAGAGCCGGTCGTTTGTCGTTACGTTGAAGCTTGCGGTTGAAGCAGAGCAAGTATAGCCCAGTAGGAGATCCTGCCAATACGTCATATTCAGTCCCTCAAACCCGACCTTTGGCGACTCCATCTCAGTGATATTCTGAATTTGCTGCAACTTGGCGTCAACAATCACCTCGACCTCTTGCTGCTCATGAACGGGAGTGCAGAATATGACGGAAGACTTGGCAAGCCTCGACGCCCAGGATTGGATGCCGGTGCGATTTTTGATTTTGCCAGAGGTGCTCGTGGACTGCCGCCCAATGAATCCTACCAGCGCATCCTTTTGTAGGCGGTCGATGTCTCCTTCGAGCGCGCGGATGAGGCGCTCGTGGAGCATAAAGCTCGAGTAAGGTGAGTTGTAATTAATAAGATCACCAATCGTGCCGTCCTTCAGAATGAAAGAAGAGTTTGCGGCTTCGCTCGAAAATTGTACGACAGCAGATCCGTTCCGCTCCAGAACCTCCAAGACGCCCGGAGCACAGTCTAAACTCGCTTCGTAGAGAGTGGATTTGGCGGCCCATAATTCTCCCGGATGTGGCGGTGTTTTATGGGACGGCTGGAAGGGTAATACAGCTTGATTAGGAGCTTTGGTGAATGCTGGCAACGAACCGTTGAGATACTGGTGACTGTATGCTATGTAGGAAAAGGATGTTGAAAGACGTTTATATTGCTGCTCTGCCGGAACGAGAGTTGATCGGAGTATCTCAAAGTTAGAGATACGTTCGATCTGGTTGTCCTGAGATATCACCGCACCCATAAGAGGTGCCACACCGGTCATGATCAACAATGTGATAATTGCGGAACATGCTACCTCCCAGTGTCTGATCTCATTGTCAGTTCACCTGTCCTAACAAACCATGTACTGAATCAGGCTAACCTTTTGCGAATCGCAATAAACGGCGCAAATGCTGATATAATATACGGATAATTCAGCAGCAGTGAATGTTCCGTCGTCACACCTCCGGGCTTTGAGAGTTGGAAATAAGGCTCAAGACGTTTGATATTATGATCAACACCCGCCCACACAAGTCCATATAGCACTGCCAAAACTAATGGCCCATAAACGAAGAAATAGTCGGTAAAAGTTGCGGATGAGGGGGATGATGTGAAGGCTACTGCTCCGTTCGTCTTTGATCGTCGCAGCAAGCACTCTATGGCGATTATAAAAAGCGCCGTTATTATGGCGAAGGCGAGAAGGAAGGGGGGCTTTAGTGCTGCGGGCCTCCATCCAACATCTGTAGATTGGAAGGCTGGTTTTGATGGGAGGTCCTTGGGATGTTGGTTCGAATTAGTGTCAAAAGAGGGTGAGTTTGTGCGAAGTAGCTCTTCTCCATCTATTCGCCTGGCAGGTGTATTCTGTGATGCAATATCTATCAGCGGCGAAGTCGGTAGTAGGTTCATTGGAAGAACTGGACACGCCGCTTGGTCAAACGGTGTATCGCGTTCGTCGAAAAATTGTGTGAAATGACAATGGGGAAACTTGGATGTTGATGGCTCCCAGTCGGTTTATCTAGATATTCACTGTATGCATAGAACCAATCACCGATCCCTGTTACATATGTGACATGTTGCAGAATATATGTAGGGCTAGTACCAGAAGACTATATTTAGATTATACAGGCTAACAGTAGTCCCTTGTATTAAGTAACGAGGAGTTTAATTAGTCGAGGGTGTCAGTTTCTGTTGGCGAGTTTCATGGGTGTTACTGGGGTACTCGGCTGGGTATAAAAGATCACTCCTGCATAAACTCACCGGGCTGATGTGCTGCGCCCACGGAGGGCACAAAGCCCACCTCACATACCTAACCACTCTAACCTCAGAGTTAGTAGGATAATTGCAGTACCTCATTAATCATGTCCTACTGGCGAATCGGGTACCTTCCATATTGCCACTGACGAAACACTTTATATCACACATGGGTAAGGAACGGTTGTGTGGCTGCGCTAAATTTGTGTACTCCAAGGAAATGAGAAGTAGAATTGACAGCACAAAGGAAAAGTACTCTAGAGTAAGAGCTAGTGGGTGAGTGAGATACAATTGTAGAGCCTTCACCGATGTCGCTAGCGTTGGTCAGGAAGTCTGGGCACGAGATCGAGCTGCCTAGAATCGCTACTCTGAATTCTGATATCGTGGTAATCTAACCTTAACTAACTAAATCGAACTTTGAGTTAAATTTGCAGCAGCGATGAATCACACCTAGTAAGCTCACATTCTTTAACAGCAACACAACCCTTTGTGTTGTAGTTGGTATCACACCGCACTACAATGTTAAGTTTCATCCGTTGGTCACCAGTTCGACTCTGGTCGGAGGGATCCACTTTTAATCTCTATACAACCTATCCTCTTAGATCGTCCACGAGGATAGCAGCAGAAGTCAAATAATAGTCCCGTGTAACTTCAAACCGTAACCAGTCATTAATACACCGAATTATAGAATACAGCATATATATTCTCAGACTTCTTTAAAGTCGCGAGGATTCGGGGCCTCAAATCAGGGGCTGTCGAGGACTTTGGCACAGAGTTGCGGAGGGGGCGGTCCTTTCCGTGGTGGCAAACATAGCATCTTGCAAATCCGGAACTTCATCTCGTGGTGCTAACATTTGGTCTTGTCCGTTCAGTGATTCCCTTCAAACTCTGATGGCAGATGGTCTCCTTTACTAGAGCGCGATGGGGGTCTGTCCCGGATTGTGGTCGGGTAGGATGATATTTATGTTAGTATCAACGGGGATGTAGTAAGAGTAGGAGTGATGAGAAATCTCGTAGACTCTAGTTCTGGATCTTCTGATAATTACCGGAAGGCTCCTTTTCCTGAAATAAGCTGCGCTCTCGCGAATCGAAAACCTCATCACTCCTAGAACAGTCCATGCTCGCCTGGAAACATCGACATCACCCTCTAATCGTCTAGACCGTTGGGGGCACGGTAAATCGTGTGATATGGATTTTTTAGGTTGGTTGAGGGGTAGTGGTGCGGATGGGTAGTGGTTCGAGCAGTTTCCGGTCGATCCTTTAGAGGGAGTACGATAGCGAGCATTTTTCGGCACCCCGGATATGCGCGGCACTCGGTTCGAGACTCGTTTGCAGTTTCGCCTCCTCTCTGTAACAGTATTGTGCCGTATAATTTTGTTGGTGCGGCTAGCTTAAGCAACTCGGTTCGGAGCAGACGGCGTCGTGAGAATGCAGATGTAGATGGCTAAGTTTTCGGTCGGTTGTGCTCGCTCCACGTAGAACCGAACCGTGCTGGTCAACGCAGTTAGGGATTCTGACCGAGGAGAACTTTGTGTTAACGGACGGAATTGTGTCGGCAGAAACGAAGTCTGTGCGTGGAATTAGTGTGTGGCTAACGACGGCATGAGGTCAGATTTAGCTTCACCCGCCCAAACGTCATCCATTAAGCGCCCGTGTAACCTCTTGCCCATTCCGCAAAGTATGTATGACGCAATACTGCACCCCGCAAACACGCGGGTAACCTCATCTCTCAGCATACCACAAACCATGGGTTACTTGGCTGGGTATGGAATATCACTCCTGTATATACTCACTGGGCTGATGTGCTGCACCTGCGTAGGGCACAAAGCCCTTCCTCACATGCTAAACTCTCTAACCTCAAAGTTAGTAGATTAATTGCAGCACCTCATTAATCTTGTCTGATTGGCGAACCAGGTACATTCTATCTTGTCACTGACCAAACACTCACATCACGCATGGGGGTGAGGAACGGCTGTGTGTGGCTGAGCCAAACTTATGCACCCCGAGGAGAGAAGTAGCATTGATAGAGTACAAAGGGAAGCAGGTACTCTAGAGTAAGAGCTAGAGTAGGTGAGTGAGATACAATTGTAGAGCCACCATCGATGCGTCTTCTTGGTCAGGAGGTCTGGGTACGCTTAGAATCGTTATTCCGAATTCTAATATCGCTATTGAGACAGCGTCCAGCTCGAACATGCCACAAACGAACTCTGAGTCAGTGTGGTCAACCGTCCCGTCCGACGGCCGGGGACGGTAGTGCCGTCCGAGTTTTTGCCAGGACGGACGGGACGGCGCAAATCCGTCCGTCCCGTCTGAGCTTATAAATGACGGCATGTCGACCGACGACGGCCGGGGACGATACAAACACCGTCCCCGGGAGACATCCACCGTCCCCGGCCGTCATTGCGCTGTTACAGTTATATTTAGATAAAACCCGAGAACTTCACATATTTAGAATTTTGTAAGGCTTATGGATACGGGCTGACATACGGGCTGATGGTATGGGGCTGGAGATACGGGCTGACGATGCTCAGCCGTATCTATCTATACACAGATGAACCTACTTTCATGTATATATGGCGTACATTGAATCAGGTCCATGGATGTCGGTAGATGACCGCCGGGGACGGCACCGCTCCGTCCCCGGCCGTCCTTGCCGTCCGTCTCCGTCCGTGATCCAAATGTCGGCAGCGTCCCGGGGACGGACGGAGAGTTGCCGTCCCGTCCTGATCCTGGGTGATGTCGGACGGACGGGACGGTTGACCACACTGCTCTGAGTTAAATTTGCAGCAACGATGAATCACATCTAGTAAGCTCAGATCCCCTAACAGCAACAGCCGTTCACAAGTAAACCCTTTGTGATGTAGACTGTAGTTAGTATCACACCAGACTGTAATGTTAAGTTGTCACTAGCATCCGTTAGTCACCAGTTCGACTCTAGTCGGAGCGATCTCTCTACCTTTTCCAAACTACAGCATCTCGGATTGCTTTACGAGGCCTTCTGTTCAGCTATGCGTGGCGCTTCCGGTTCCCGATGATGAGGCATGTTTTTATATTGGCTTGTGAGGGAGAGTTTCGGAATAAACGAGAGAACATATAATACGCTAACGCTGTAGCTCGCGCGTCCAATCTTCACTGGTATATGCAACTGAGGATTTATCCAGGCTCACAGAAGCACCTAACTAAAGAAATGTCAGGTCCCGTACCAGCAATACAATGAATATAGCGTTTGCTGGTATTGCAGTTATGCTGTCGACAGTCCACCATCACTCTCAAGGACTCCGTGTCTAGTTTCTTCTTTGCTGCCTCTAAGTTTTATGAGATCGGAGACGAAGGAGGATAATATACCGTACCTGGGTAATTTCTAGACCTTCTGGTGATCGATTACAGGATATCAAAAGGCATTCTTTCCCGCAGTAAGCGCGAAAATGAAGCTGCGCTCTCCCGAATCACACCTGAGTCCGTGGCCGTCTTAGGGAAAATCGGCGTCACTCGCTGATCGTCAGAAACGTTTGAGTCGCGAGGAGGCACGATAGACTGTATATAATGTTAGTTAATCACAGTTAATATAAAGAAGTGCAGGTGGTAATAATAAGATATGGCGGTTTAGTTTCGAGAGTTCTAGTCAGTGGGAGTGTTTGTGGACAGAATCGTAGCCGGAGCACAACACAACTTCAGTGTGGCTTAACAACGACGTGAGGTCAGATTAACTAGCACAAACATCGTGATTTTAACCTTCTCGTGTAGTTAATTTCCTCATGGTCAGCTTGAAGGAGAGCATAATGGGCAGTTACTCATTCAATTTGCACAGCTTTATAATTTCAGATTTCCGAACTCCATAGGACATACATACATACTTATCCCCTACTCTTAAATATACAGGGCCTACCTAGATAGTACTTCAAAAGCTGTGAACGGTTGTGATCAAAGTACTGAGATATCACTCTAGGCTTCACTAAATCAGCTTGTTGAAATACTGATTGCTAGAAGCTTGATTCTACTATCTAAGAGGGCCACAAGGCCATATATATACGGTACGAGCACGTACGTACTCATCTAAATGCAGAGACGGCTGGGCTCTGTCAGCCCGTCTCAGAACATCTCTGTCAGCCCGTATGAGAGCCAGCCCCGTCAGCCTGTATGAGAGCCAGCCCCGTCAGCCCGTATGAGAGCCAGCCCAGTCAGCCCGTATAAGATCTATTTATGCAACACTCCCCCCTCTTGCTACGCTCTGTGGAGCAAGAAACAAACAAACAAACAAAGATGATGCGCAACTTGTGATTCCCATAGTAGCCTCCTCAAAAACCCTGCTTGAGAAGTGAGCAGGGAAAGAGTACTACCGTAGCCTGAGGATGGCCATCCATATATAAACTAAGAAAATCTGTATTCCAAAAGACAATTGAAACAACCTTAAAACCTTAACTTGACCTCCAATTGACCTCTATTACCATAAACCCATTGCTTTTGTGAATTTCGTATGCTTATCTTTTGTAAGTGCTTTCGTGAGTATATCTGCCACATTTTTGTCCGTGTGTACATAGGAGTAGTTGACTATTCGGCATTTGTGCAGATCTCAACTATTGTGATAGCAAACGTCGATGTGCTCAGATCGAGCTTTGATGATTCCCATGGTGATTAGAGTGAGAGCACCCTGATTGTGGCAGCTGATTGGCAGCAGTGGTGAGTCTCTCTGAGAACCGTGAATATCCTTTTGCAATGGGAGTAACCATTTCGCTGCTCTGGAGGCCTCCGAACAGGCAATGAATTCGGCCTCGAGAGTTGACATGGCGATGAGGCCTTGCTTCCAAGACTGCCATGAGACTGCTCCATTGATTGCGAGAAACACATGGCCTCCCTGGGAGTTGCGGTCCGCGCGGTCATTAGCCCAATCCGAATCCGAGTACCGTACGAAACTATTGCCGATGTCGATGTCGATGCCGATGCCGATGCTATTGCCGGTGAAGTGTAGTCAAAAATCAGCTGTAGAATTGAGATACTGAAGAACTCTCTTAGCAGCGGTCATATGGCTGGTGAATGGCCGCGAATTGTAGTGAGAAAGAGCAGCGACCGCATATGAGATATCTGGCCGAGTTGCAAGTGCTGCGTTCATTAGTCATCCCGCGACTGCTTGATAGTGTGTGATATCGTCCTGTTCCAGTTCCTTCTCCCCCCGATCCTCGGCCGAGTCCAATTTCACATTGGGATCCATGGGCGTCGAGACACCCTGAGTATGCTCCATGCCGAATGGTCTGAGAATTGTGGCGATATAGGCGTTCTGACCAACACTGATTCCGGTATAATCTTGGTGGATTTCGATGCTGAGGAATTGGCGTGCTGGGCCGATGTTCGTGATCGTGGACTTCTCTGAGCATTTTGCTTTGACTTCGATCGCGGCTTTGGTAGCAGCATCCGGATATGACATGGAGATATTGTCGACATACAGAAGTATCAGAATGCCGTCGCTGCGGAGATAGAGGTTGGGATCGGCTGAGGACTGTGTGAACCCAAGAGAGAGTAGACAGGCATTGATATCGTCGTGCCATAGCCGTGGAGCTTGTTTAAGGCGATAGAGAGCTTTCCTGAGTCTGACAATGATCTTTGGTGCGTTGAGACCCTCTGGCCATCCTTCTGGCAAAGTCATATGGATGTTGTCATCGTCGATTTCAGGGTTTAGGAAAGCGGTGACTACATCCAAGTGGTCCATATTCCACCTGTATTTCCCGATGAGAGAGATGAGATGCCAAAACATAGTTAGCTTCCCAACAGGGGCATAAGTCTCACCGAAATCCGTCTCCTCGTATCCCTTTATGACTAGCCGTGCTTTATACTGTGTGGACCTGTCAGGTTTGTGTTTAGTCTTATAAACCCACTTAGAGCCAATCGGCTTAACTTGTAGTTGCCGTGCTTCCCAGGAGTTGAGAGCAGAGAAGGTGTTATTGAGCAGGATGGATGTGCTTTCTTCCTCCATGGCTCTTTTCCAGTGATCTCGTTGAGGGCTTTCCATAGCTTCCGCGTAGGTGTATGGATCTCCGGTGGCTTCGGATGCCATTAGTGCTTCTGCGGAGGGTTTACCTTGACATCTTGTGACATGACTCCCTATCGGCGGAGCTGGAGCTGGAGCTGGAGCTGGAGATACTGGCAGTACTTGGCTTGATTTTTTGAGTGCTGCAGCCGAGCGCCGGGCAGTCTGATCCTCTCTGCGGAGGCGCCGGCTGTGGGCGATGTTATTTGCATCTGCTGCTGAACGCTGAGCAGTCCGATCCTCTCGGCGGAGGCGCCGGCTGTGGGCGTTTTCTGCTTCCTCGTCAGGAGCTTCATGCATGTGAGATCTGGATCTCTTACCTATCTGCGTAGGTTGACTATCTTGTCCTCGGAGAGGCTCATCTCTGGTATCTATTTCCTCGACATATTCCTCATCTTCTGCTAATCCAAATATGTCGATTTTATTGCTTCCATGCTTACACAACATGTGTGCATTTCTTTCTTCGTCAAAGACGACTTCTGATTGGGCTTTCACCTTCTGGAATTCGGGATCCCATATCCTCCACAATGACTTTGAATCGTGTGTGCAGCCTACCATCATGCAGGGTTGTGACCTTGGGCTGAACTTGTGCTGGTGGCGTGGAACTTCGGGAATGAGTCTACTGGCGTAGCATCCGAATCGACGTAGGTTGTGAAGAGAGGCATGATATGATATTTCATTGCCGTCAGCATCGTGCATCGGTTTGCCAAATCCATGCAGCATCTCGTATGGCATTTCATATGGTGCTTGATAGCCATCGTGGTCGATTTTTCCTTTCAGGCCTTCATTCGGTGATCTCTGATGGAGATAGACTGCGGTATTGACTGCTTCTCCCCAGAACTGAATGGGAGCCTGGGAGTCGATCATCATCACCCGAGCCTTTTCAGTGATTGTATGGATTATTCGTTCTGCAACACCATCCTTATGATGAGCATATGGAGGGAATGGCTTGTATGTAGTACCGCAGGCCGCGAGGACATATCAGAAGATCATATTTTCGTAATCTCCCCGTCCATTATCGCACCGGAATGGCTTGATCTCGTATCCCATTGAGTCTACTTGGGCCTGAAATGACTGGTAGGCGGAGGTGCAGGTCACGGCTTTCTTATTTGGGAGCAGCCATACGGATGTGTACCTCGTGAAGTCATCGATGAATAGTATATAGTATCGATTGTCTCCGAAGGTCGGTGTAGAAAAGGGATCGCACACATCTGAATGTACAAGTTCAAAAGGCTTCGTAGTGTGCTTGACTGGCACTCTAATGAACCTTTGCTTGTGCTTGGCCTGGATGCAGACTGTGCACATTGAATCATCGTGTGTGTATCCACCAATCAGAGTGTTCATGGCTGTAGGATTTATATGGGCTAGTCGTCGGTGCCAAAGTCTTGATTCTAACATTGAGAGAGACTTTCGAGTGGACTTAGTTTTTGCTGCGGTAGGTGCTCTTGGAGGCGAGCTTTCTTTCTTTCGCTTTTTCCCATTTTCGGTAGTCGATGATAGGAGTGCGGTTGCGGGAACTATGATATATATGCCATTGATTAGTTTTCCGGTGAGGGTGCAGGAAGATGGCGAAGTTATGGCGCATTTAGAAGTGATAGAGCATTTTCCGTTCTGAAATATAGTTGTATGCCCGCCCAAATCCAATTGGTTGATCGATAGAAGGGAAAGTTGAAAAGTAGGAGTATGGAGGGCTTCGACGTGATCGCCCTGTATGACGTTGACGAAACCATAATGCGTGGTGGTGACTGAGTCGTTGTCTCCGAGTTCGATTACTATAGGAAGTGAGAGCTTTTTGAATGTTGAGAAGCTGCTGCGGTCATTGCACATGTGGTGTGACGCTCCGGAGTCAATGACCCACTTTGGAGCGGCGTCGGCGGCGTCGGCGGTGGCAGCAGCAAGAGCACAAGCAGATAGTCAGAGTGTATCGCAGTCTCCGGTCGTAGCGAGAGCTGCTGTAGTAGCAGTGGCTTTCTTCACTCTCCACCATTCCTCTATACGTTTGTAGGAGATGCAATCGACTTTGACGTGACCTAGGAGCCCGCACTGGTAGGAAATGCGTTCGTCATTTCCTCTGTTGTTTCCTCCCTCCTGAGCGCGTTTCCGCCTTCTGCATGCATCTCCAAGTTCCTTGGCAAGGCCAGTTGTAGTTTCTTCTTCTAGGAGGTCGTGCATGGCTTCTTCGGGTGTGGGCAAGGGTCTTCTATGCTTCAGGACCATTAATATCATCGCATACTGTGATGGCAATGATGTGAATATCTGCGTGCGGAAATCGCGATCAGTGATTGCTTCATCTGTATGGTCTAATTGTGTGCGATAGTTACTAACCTTGGTGAGGTATGCTTTAACTGGTTCGTCCTCCTTGGGTCGGCAAGCACGGAACTGGCGAAGGATGTCCTGTCCGCCGATATAAGATCCGGCGGTGTCCAGGCTGGTTTCTAGTGTATTTCACTTCACAAGAGGGTTTCTCATTCCCTTGATGATGCGCTGTACTTCGGGGGAACAGGAAAGTCTGATCATAGATGCAGCTTAGGCTTCCTTAGCCTTCCAATCGTCATAGTTGTCATCATGGTCGAAATCAAGTGGCTGGGGTTCAGGATCATCTCCAGTGACGATTGCGTATGCTCCCATCGCTGATAGGATGAGTATCATGTCGTCTTTCCATTCGTCATAGTTCGCGTGAGTGAGCTTAGGAATGTTGCCCCGCCTGGTGTTGTTGAAGGCGGGTTTGGAGGAAGTTATCGATGAAGACATTGTGAGATCGTGGAGATGGTGTTGAGGTTTAGGGTTCATGAGGTTTAGGGTTCATGAGGTTTAGGGTTCTTTTTTAGAAATCGTGAGAATAGGATTTTATATGGTAGCGATAGCCGGGCTCATAACCTGTTGAAATACTGATTGCTAGAAGCTTGATTCTACTATCTAAGAGGG
>Ga0307512_10002068_pt1 | contig 26379 bp, 25 predicted proteins | sample 14_EM_MG_FD_200267 | JGI IMG/M metagenome (GOLD analysis project Ga0307512, IMG submission 200267) | Populus trichocarpa ectomycorrhiza microbial communities from riparian zone in the Pacific Northwest, United States - 14_EM | ecosystem: Host-associated > Plants > Roots > Unclassified | place... | reverse complement strand
TGTTAGAGCGGGAAATTGAGGTGGCAGGCGGTCCAACAACCTCATTCTGAAACCACCATCACTGCCGTGACTGTCATGTCCAGCCAGAACACGTTCCCATGGAATACCCTCAAAGCGGAGACATTGCGCTCCATTGTCCACGACCTTGGTATCCCAGTTGCGCGGTCCCTTCGCAAGAGGGAGGGGATGATCAAAGTTTTGATCTCCGTGACTGAAAAGGGGTGTAAGTCACGTCTCGAAAACACTACATGTCTGGTCGATTCGGAGCGTTTACTCATGCCGAGCGTGAGTAGTAGAGAAAACAATCGAGGAGTATCAGGAGATTGCCAACAAGGAACAAGCTGAAGAGAAGGTCGCGGGGGAGGGAAAGCCCAGGACCTCCCGGAGCGGTGGTGTCGGGGCTGTAAGGTCGACGAGGGACGGCAACCGGAGTACCGGCGGAACATTCGAAGGGGTCGTTTTGCGCTCTGGTTCCACGAGAACCAGACGACCTTCTGCGAAAGCCAGGTTATCACGGTGAGGAACTTTGTAGTGAGTATCCTTCTTGGATTTGTTACCGGAGGCGGGTGGCTGACCCTCGTTGCGTCACAGCGTACGACCATGTGAGGAGCAAGGGTACAATATTATGTGTGTCTGTATTCCGAACCAACTGTAGTTCTGCTGGTCACCCGACCTGTGAATACCCTGTTTCCGACTCTCTGAACCCTTGCAATACCACCAATCTTTCTAACATTTCTCTCGGACGCCCCTCTTGGAGTGTATTTTTGAACTTGTCCTCCTTCATCCAATTCAGCCCGTGTTGGAGAATGTTACGAGCTCTGGTCGACCCTCCGGAGGTTTCGCCCATGCATGCGTGTAACGTCACCCTTTTCACTCTCGGGTTGTACGTCGCGCAATGAAGGATGTTCGAATTATAGAAGACCGTCTCACCAGCTAACCGAATCTCGCGTCAGTCAGGTTCTAGAGGAGGAAATGGGACGTACGTTTCAGGATCACCTGGAGCGATCCTGGCATGTCCAAGGGGTTTTCAGGAGGCTCAGACGTCGACGATAGAGTGCGTTGAATACCATCTCTGGGGCGTTGGTGCGATCCAGGGATGATATACAGGCACGAATCCTTACACAGGGCACTGTCAACGCTTAGCTGTAATCAGCCTGGTTTCATAGGTGATACCTACGTATTCCATTGGATCTGTATCGCTCTCAGACGGGCGCCTTACAGAAATAGTCGGATCGTGCTTACACCATAGTGCCAGATGGCGAGAGCTTGCCGCTCCTCATCTTCAGTAGCCGTCTCCCGTATATCGTCGCGGTGCCATCGCAAGGCGAACTCGTGGGATTCAGGGTTTATTAACAGATTGAACAATTCTGGAGCGACATCGGTCAAGCTTAGCGAAGGATGCGCTTGATCCCAGACATACCCATTTGTAGTTTGTCTTCGTTGCAGTCAAGTAGCCTGCAAATCGTTTGGACCAGAGGTCCAGAAGTATACCATTCCGCAAAGATGGGTTCCCCGAGGTCTGGGTGCATAAGGTGTTGGACACCCCATGAATCTGGGTTATTATTATCGAACGGAGGGAACTGTTTCCCGACCGTCCTTCGGTGTGGCCATTTTCCTGACCTAGTTCTAGTAATAACACGTTCGGTAGCCTCTCGCAGCGGTTTGTCGAGTTCTGCGGGGATCAAGCCGGGGACAATGACATATCCCCGCTTGCCGTAGAGAGATTTGATGTCGTCGGCAGTCATGGAAACTCTAAACGAACGGATCTTTCTCCAAACGCCCACCCCGTCTTGATACCGCCCCTACTCTACGATGCCGCACGACTTTGATAATTCGCCTACCGCAGACATCATTCTGCGGTCTGGCGGTGCTAAAGTCGTCGAATTTAGGGCACATAGGGCGATCCTATCGATCGCATCTCCAGTTTTCGAGACAATGTTCTCGTTACCACAACCGGGCGCAGAAAAGCCCCTTCCGGTCTGTGATTTATCCGAGGATGCGAACACCCTTGAGGCGTTATTGAGGTTCATATACCCCGTCGAAGAGTAAGTTGTTCCCACCAAACGACTATTTCACGAATGAACAAGTTGATGGTCTTGCAGCCCAAATGTGAGATCTCTCGATGAGGTCGCACCGGTACTGGATGCTGCGATGAAATACGAGATTGCGGTCGCCCTGTCTCGTCTCCGTAAAATACTTGTCCAGCCGGACCTCCTTGAAAAAGCCCCGTTGCAGGCATATGCTATTGCTACCCGTTGGGGGTTCGAGGAGGAAATGAAGATCGCTTCTGGCCATACCCTCGGACTGGACATCATCAACTCTCCATCTGCTGACACCTTGAACGGTATCTCCACCGCTCATTACAGGCGCCTCCTGATATTCCATCTGGAACGCGCCCAAGGGGCTCAGCGTATGTTGGACGATATTTCTCCGCGTAATCCCGTGTGCTCAGCGTGCCGAATGTACGTGGAGAAATGGCATGAGGAGTTTAAGAAGAGGGCGAAAGAAGAACTGTCTTTGCGACCCACGTCGAGCGTCATTTGTTCGTTTGATTTCTTGGGGCCGATTGCGGATGCGATCGAAGCTGGGGACTGTGGTATGGCATCATGTAGGAAGGGAGGGAGGAAGCTTGAGACGTACAGATCTTACCTCGAGGCTCTCAGGAAGCGTATAGACACGTTGCCGAACACCATCTAACCTGGTGAGTGAACCTGAATGGATTGACCTCGACAGTCGCTCAATTCATCCCTAGCCCCCAAAATGTGCCAACCCATGTTGACGTAGGTTGTCGTTCTCCAAGGTGCCTCCGGGTGTTTTTTTCCCCTTCACATAGTTTCTGTGCCTGTATTACTTCTGTGTGTTCGTCGAACGAACCTGTTTCCGATTTGAGGGTAACCTTAGTTGTTGTGACTCGTGACAGTCCCATCTCTTGACATACAACCACCATGTTCCAACTTCCCAGAACTCCCCATCGTCCCACTGCTCAGAATAGGCTGCCTTCACCTCCTCGCCGTAAGCGACTTGGCAATAAGCATCCTAGCCGCTCTCCGCCCCGTCTTCGAGGATCTAAAGCCTACCGACGTCACGCTCCCAGACTTAGACCTGCTCTCGCTTCGTTCGCTCAAGATGCATCACCTGCTGTTGATCCAAACGATTCTCCTGACGTGTCTTACGAATTGGCGAACCCTTCTTCGCCCTTGGATCGCTATAATCCGACTAGAAAAACTGCATATAGGCAGCTCATGATCGACTGGACTCCCTCTCCCCTGAACCTGCTTAGTTCATCTGCTTCTGGCAACCACCGTCAATCCAAACACACTGTAATGGCCTCTGGATCTCAAAAGAACTCCGCTTCAGTCTCGAAACGTACCAAGTTTGCTCCGCCTGAGGAAGTTGATGACGGTGTGTTCTTTTCCAGCGATCCCGTTCCCAGTACGTCGCTCGGGCTTTTTGGTTATCTCCGCCCCAACACATTTTGTGCAGGCTCTGTGACTACCCCTGCCCCCAAACTCCGGAAGAAATCTGCGTATACATTACCATCACTATCGTTTGCATTGGACGTGGATACTCTGGACCTGCCATCTCCCTACTACCGATTCCAACTTGACTCGACCACTGACGATCTCCCTACAAACCTTTCGTATCCAGCGTATTCTAGTTCCCTCGCTCATCGTGCTGACGGACCTGCTTTCGCTTACTACATTAACTGATTACATTTGGTGTTTTTCTGGTGTTTTTCTTTTCCACTTGCTATCGTTTGTCGGCTGAAGGTTCTGTATCCCATTTCCCCTCATGTTTTCTTGGGACTTTTTATTTCGAAGAGTCTAAATGTGTCTGTAGCTATGTTTTGGCCGTCTGAAGTTTGTACCACGCAATGTGAAGCTATACGGGATTTCGATGAGCCAATAGCCGGAACTAAAATACTTTGCCCCCGCCCCCGGCGTGCTTAGCAATCACTCGCAATAAAACAGACGATGGAGGAAGGGTTTATAAAGTCGGCTTTTCATTTCATTTCTGGCTCTGTTTACTGACTGCTCCATCAGCATTGGATCATCACTGCTATAAGTATGATTTTGACCTAGCCACTGGGAAGAGTGAGACTGGGCTTCGGACATGCGCTTACGAGGTTCGTGTCAGACAGCTAGAGACAGCCGGAGAGGCAAAAGTTTGGGTTGAAGCACCGCAAGGAGGTACCGGATGGCAGCTGCTGTAAAATGACTCTGCGACCAGTTTCCGAAGGTGGGTCCGCATCTCGAGGGCTTCCGCGGAGAACTAATCCATACGCCCAGAACCTGCCGACCCCCCTCCGAGTCCGACTCATGGAGCTCCCACGCCGCATTTACCACAGCCCACTGGACCACACCAGAGTTCATTGTCCCTGAGGCTGATCTCCCACAACCCCGGTCGAATGGGCTATCTTGATCCTCAGTACACGAAATCCTACTCTCAAGGTGAGCCCCTCTCTCGACAGTTGTCATTGTGTTGTCCAATCACGGCCCGGGGTAGGTGGAGAGGACGCGACATGCGGTGATGCTCTTCCAAACCTGTGGACCCAAGTCGATCGGTCTTAAACTGAGGAATGCACCGAAAACCGGCGGATATCCCGTAAAGAGACGCATCGTACACTCTACGTACGGTGAGGACAGGTAAGCAAAAGAGCAGGGTGCGCTTCGAGCTTTGGTGAACATTGAACAGCGGGCGTAGGTGTCCTCACGCGATTCGCATGATTTACCGTGCTAATCCCCATACAGTGTCGACCCGTCGTAAGCTCGCCTTCAGATGGCGTGTTGAGTTCACCCTCATCCATATTTATCCTGCAGCTAGGACGGTGTCGCACGCTACGACGCCACGAATCGCGATCTACCCCGCGCTTCCTCCCCGGACCGGGCAAGAGGTCGAAGGAGAAATCTCGGCCAGGCATTTAGTGAGCAGAGTGAAGTGCTTTGATTCGTCCAATGCGACCCTTACGAACCACTTCCGGTCAACGCTGGTCTCTGGGAATCAGCTCAAGTCACTTTCCATTCTCTGCAATCGAGGCTCGCAATCATCCATCTCGTGTACGAGACTAGAGGGTTCACAGCGTGGCATGCTGTCAATAAGGTCTAGAATATGCATCTACATCGTGATGAAGGTCAGCTGTTCTCTTCGTTCACAAGCAGAAGGTTGCTGACGATTTTTGGGGCATACAGCGTGGAGTCATCGAGCTCGGACCCAGGAATAGAGAGCCTGGGTATTTCTCACCCTTCAATACCATGTTCGTCGGGCTCAGAAGTGGAGTGGTCATCATCCGATAAGAAACCCTAGGGGTCGCCCGCAGGCGCTTTGTGGGACCTGCTAGCACCGACATCACGCCAAGAATACTGGGCACGCTAGGATGACCAATTTTGGTCTTCCATCATCGTCTAGGGATTTCATTCCCTTGCGCCCGTCAATCCAGGTGTTGTCAATCAGCCGAGCATCGCGGAACAGGCCATGTGGTGGAGGTCAAATTGGCAGGGGGTTAGAATAGGGATTGAGAATGAGAATCGGCCCGCACTCCCTGCTGGCCTGGTCGCCGCGGCGTCTTGACGTTACCCTGGTGAGTGCCTCTGCTGTAAGAGTGCCCGTTTGTGCTTTTTCATATCCAAATGAACTTTTACTTGACCTCTTGAGAATGTACACCGTATGCGTCATGCAGGTTTGCGCCGGAAGCGATCATTCTGACGGCCTCCCTCACTTGAACGAATGTGTTCGACGTCTGCGGTTTGAGATAAAAGAATTGACCTTGCAATAAACAAGCAGGTAAAACTCAAACTCGGGTATCGCTTCTCTTTGTCGCGGCATCTGGCACTCCCCTCTCAATCTCATCGATTACAACTCGGCTCGTGCCTGCGTGTCAAGTGACTTGCTACCCCTAACTCATCTCCTGAACGTTCACCGCTGCGTTTGCGCTCTCTCCTTCATGTCGTTCACTCACAACGCTAGATTTTGCCGCCATCCTCCAGACAACTCACAGAGCCTATTATCTACCTCCCCCGCCGAAGGTCTCCCGCGGGTAGTGGTAGAGGGGCTGATTTAGCACTCACGGAAAAGTTTACCGGGTATCGGCACAGGGACATTTGGGAGGCGTTCGTCACGACAGCTTGGAGAGTACGCCGGTTTTCTATGACCCCGGAAGAAGGACTCGTTGAGGTTGTACGAGTGGGGTCACATTCATCACCCCTGCATTCCGTTCTCCCACAACACCGGACAGCTCCTTGTACTCGTCCGTCATTCGTCCCAATCTGTTTTGTTCGTATCTCAGCATGAAGTTGTGGTGAATATCACGCGATTTCTGACCTCCGAAGGACCTCACTATTTGAGGCCGCCCGGTATCTATCCGCTCAGAATCGGAGACGGGAGGCCTCTATGGGTATCCGCAGTGACGGGCTTGCTGACGGAAATATACGCTAAAATTCCGATCGATTGTGGTGCTATCGCGCAATCCAGTAAATATAGGGAAAGAAATCGGAGGGAAATGCTGTACATGCATAGGGGATTTGATCCTAATCCTCCCCCAGCCTTACTTAAGGACGTTCAGTGTCCCCTCTATCCCCCCTCTCCCCAGTTCCAACATGTCTATCTCCGGATTTTACAAGTGAATGTCGCGTTCCATTCTCACTGAAGAACGAAGTACTGACGGAGATCACCGCATCTTATCTAATCTCCTCATTATAGAACGCCAGAGTTTGAGACCCTCCAACTGCATGCTGGTCAGGAGATAGACCCGGCTACAAATGCCAGGGCGGTCCCCATCTACGCGAGCACGAGTTTTTCGTTCAATAGCTCGGAGGTACGTCGCCCATCTTGGCGGAACGCCGGTATATCTTATCAAGGTCACTTGTTGACTTAGCATGGAGCCGATCTCTTCGCAATGAGGTCGAGAAGCTTCCCCGTTCGCTTGGATCGTCAACTCATATATTAACTTCAGAGCCGTCGGGAACGTTTATTCGCGAATTGGAAACCCCACAGCCGTTCGTGATCACACCAAAGATTTGTCTCAGGGATCCGAGCTGAATACGTCCTTAGGAGGTTTTTGAGAAAAGGATCGCTGCCCTTGAAAATGGTATCGCCGCAGTAGCCGCTTCCAGCGGGCAGTCTGCTCAGTTCATGGCAATTGCTACCATCGTGTGTGCTTTCTCTCCCGAGGTGGAAAGGATTTCGTTGATCATGCATCGTGCTCTTCATTAGGCTGGTACCGGTGATAACATCGTTGCGAGGTTAGTATCTGTTCCAGCCACCTTATTTTATCACAAATATTGACTTCTCTCCTTAGCACCGCATTATACGGAGGGGTACGTTGTGCACACCTCTAACCATGTGGGTAAACTGACCCTGTCGAAAGACGTTTAACCAGTTTAAAGGTCGGTTTTATGAGCAAAAACTTTGGCTGTTGCGCACTAACGCACCTCACAGTGTTCCTCAAGAAATTCGGTATTGGCGTGAAGTGGGTGAAAACCGATGACCCAGAAGAATTCAGGAAAGCGATTGATGAGAAGACGAAGGGGGTCTACATCGAGTCCATCGGCAACCCGAAATACAACGTTCCAAACATTGCTGAAATCGCCAAGGTCGGTACCTCGAGAATTCATCGGCTTTTGTCTCGCCTGACAGGTGATTATTTAGGTCGCTCACGAGGCGGAAATCCCGCTAATTGTTGACAACACCTTTGGCATTGGCGGTAGGTCGGTTTGTAAACGCTGAAAAAAGACGCTGACACCGTTCGGAAAGGCTTTTTGATTCGGCCAATAGACCACGGGGCAGATATCGTCGGTAAGCGGAGTGATTAGCTGAGGAGGTTTGGCACGATACTGACTTAGATTCAGTGCACAGTGCTACGAAGTGGATATGCGGTCACGGTACCACCATTGCAGGAGTGGTCATCAGTTCTGGTCGGTTTTTTAATCGCTGGGAGCGGAGGACGCGACTCAACACCTTTCCAGGGAAATTCGACTTCACAAGGGGCAAATTCCCTTCATTTACGGAACCATCTGAAGGCTTCCATGGCCTCAAATTCAGTGAGGCATTCGGACCTCTGGCTTTTGTTGTGAAACTGCGAATGGAAATTCTCCGAGACTTGGGGTCATGCATGAATCCATTCGCAGCGTTTCTACTTCTCCAGGGTCTGGAGACACTCAGCCTTCGAGGGGAGAGGCACAGTGATAATGCCCTGGCTTTGGCCCGGTGAGCTGATACAGGGTCGTTGCGAAATGGTAGAAGGGACTCACGATGGATTTAGGTGGCTCGAGCAACACCCGAAGGTTGCATGGGTGTCCTACCTTGGTCTACCATCCCATGCAGACCATGAAAACGCCAAGAAGACCTTCCGAACAGGATACTTTGGTGGAATGTTGAGCTTTGGGATCAAAGGCAGCTCCGAGGACGGCAGTAGATTGGTGGACAAGCTGATCCTCGCGTCTAATTTGGCCAACGTCGGTGATGCAAAGACATTGGTAATCCATCCCGCGACGACGACTCATCAACAGTTGACTGTTGATGAACAACTGTTGTCCGGGGTAACCCCTGACTTGATTCGGGTACGCCTCGACTTTGATGGAGGGCCGTGACGACACTGATACCCTTTTGTCAGGTCTCGGCTGGGATTGAGAACATCAAGGATATCATCGTCGACTTTGAAGAGGCCTTCAAGGTTATTCCGTGATCCAGTGTAGTGGGACAAAGAAGGTATCGGACGGGGATTTGTACTAATATATGTATGCACGTCTCACGTTGAGTAAACACCGTGTGGGTGAATCGGACCGAGGTCGGACATTCGCTTTTCTGGGACATGGCTGTGATCTTGTTCAGTAGAATGAGTACGTTGTGGCTCGGCTCGGCGAGGCCGTACACCGTAGCACGTGGCATGACGGAAAGTGGACCCGGCCGATATAACATCCCAACCCAGTAGCCGACGGTTCTTCTCCCCTCAACCCACCTCGTCGGGTTTATCTTCGCACTCTCCTTATCCACTCTCGTCGTACGTCTTCTAAACGCTGAACACGTACCGCCCTCGCCGCCGAAGTGAGTTCATCGCCAACGACTCGTCCACGACGTCGAACGCCATTTTCTAGGTCAATTCACCTCCTCACCCTCCTTCCCCGTATAAAGACCATAGTTCACCTGGGCGCCCTCGTCAGGACTAGTCCACTCTCTCAGTTTCCCTCTTATTTCCCGTCGCATTACACCACACATCTCCCACATCCCCCTCTCTGCATCCCAACCGTCATGCCATCTACCGCCTCAGCATCCGACATCCACAGGAGACACGAGCAACGTGTGGCCAAGCAGAGAGAACAGCTCACTACCAACTCTATGCCTCAAAAGCACGACAGCCAACGCTCACGCCAGCGCATGTACGAGATCCAGGCTTACGCTGAAGAGCTTAAGCAACAGGAGGCGATGGCATTCTCGATGTCCGAGGTAACTACTCTAAACCGGGTGGTCCCCGTTTTCCTTCCATCAAATCCTGATATTCTTTCACACTAGAACGAACGGCAGATACTGTTGCGATCATTTGCTTCTGTCAAATTCGAATTCAGTGATCTGGATGGCTTAACGTGGTCCCCATCCTTGGCGCGACGGAGATACTATCCTGTACGCACAGCTTCAATTCGTCTACTACCCTTGTTCCTAAGTTGGTAATTTTTCTCCACAGAACGCTCCCCATTGCACGAAACCCTACGCTCGTTCTCGGGTGCAGTCCTCTGAGTCTGCCCCCTTTGCTGTCCTTTCGAACAAAGACATCTCCTCGTCCTATCCAGAAGAGACAAACAGACTCAAGCCATCTGCTTCTTTACCCTCAATCATGTCCCCTGGTTACCACTCGTCCTTCTCTACAGATCAAGTGAAGGAAGATCCCGAGGACGCTTCTTCCGAAGAAACCTTGCTCTCCACTCCCACCCAGTCTCACTTTGATTTGCCCCAGACTGTGGAGACCCCAAAGGCGTCGCCTACGTTCTCTATCTTCTCCTACGATGTCCCGTCAAAGCTCGATTCTAGAAGGACCTTCCTCCGCGCTCAATCCTTCAGGTAATGGTGTATATACATCTCAGGCACCCACCTTCCTCCACAATCGTCATGAAAACCTTCATCGTTGCATATCAACCACGATACCTTTCATACCTAATAGCTTCACGTTCTGCATTTTCTCTTCTGGGGTACATAGTTATTCATTCCCGGTGGAAGGGTGTACCATAATTTCACACAACACCTCATTTCAATTCCTTCGGTACTGACGTGCTTGGAGTCGGGACTTAATGTATGATCTAGGGTCGTTTAGTACTTGTATTTGTTAGCTTTTCCTGCTACCGGCACTTTGTCCCCTTTTGCTCAGTGCGGTACGGCTCTATCTATTTGACCTTCACGACCATCTTCCGCATCCAGGACTTCGTGTAGTCTTTGATTGGGCCTGGTGCTCGCACATATTGCTGAGAATACTGCACGCCCTCTAAGTATCATAATATTTGGGTCCATTAACTCGATCAGTCCCACTTGTCTATCGAAACGTCCCCATCGAAACCCGACACTTCTCGTGGTTCCATCCTTGTATTAGATGTTGGGTGTAATGTAGTCCATTGTTTTCTCCCCATGTGTTAAAGGTTATCGACAGAGGCCAATATGCGAAGACAACGGTTGGCAAAACCACTCGATCAGAACTCTTCCTGTGGGTCGTGCACGCCGCTTGCCTCGAGTGTCATGACCTCTGGGCGGATGGTCATTTACGGGTGCATTCCGGGCGTCCCTGCAGGAACCCACGGCCACAGCACTCCATGGCTACTGGGATCCTCGCCTCCAACCTGTTTGGCGAACAATTGAGCAACAACTCGAGGGGAGTCTGACCCGAGCATTGAAGTGGGTCGTCTTTGCCCACAGAGTTGTCTTGGGTCGATAACATGGCATATTGACATGCAGAACTCGAAGAGGTGGGTGCCAGTTTTTTTGCGGGAATGTGTGCCACATGGACCCTCGCGCCATGCCATAAGTAGGACCATCCATTGTATTATGGCCGTGAGGTAGTTCTGTTGTACTGACGTAACGACGCTGTTGGGTCAGTGCGATTCGCCAGTGTAGGGACGCCATGCTCGCCATGACCACGCCTGTACCGTGGCCTTTGTTATCACGGCTGTGCGGGTCCTGTCGATACTTGGTTTCGGATTCTCGGCCTTGGACATATAAAAGGGGTAGGGTGGGGGAAAAATGCCATTCCACAGTCCTTCGACACCTCACGTTCAGCTGCTACGCCAGTATGTCAAACCATCCCGGATTCTTATCACGATCCATGGCCGGGAGCGAGCTCCTCCGGGTTCTTGACCCACTCTCAGATGAAGCGGCTCAAGCGTATCTCAGATCAGAGGTACTTGAGTTATCTCTTTCTACAAATGTTATTTTTGCTCAACGAATCGACGTAGGACGTGGAATCGATTCTTGACCACACCTTCAAAGACACCAAAATCGAATTCGAGGACCTCGATGGTCTTTGTTGGCCAACAAAGCCCACGACGCCTCGGACCGTCCCCAACTCTCCACCTCTAGAACCGCTGTTCAGCCCTGAAAAATCCTCCATACCGACAACGATCTACGAGACTGGCTGGATTACCACGCCCTCGTCTCCCGCTTGCTGTCAGTGTGGTCCTGACCGGCCAGTGTGCCAGTTACACCCGCGAAAGCTTTCGCGTTCCCGACGCAGCTCCGAGATCAGCTTTTCCTTTCCTCGACTCGAAGTCTTTGATCCGTTCGCGTTTGTCCCCATGCCTTCTGGACTGGAAGAGGGGTCGGATGTGCAAGAATGGGCTCAGGCTGGGGTTTCAGTGACGTGCCCTCCACCCGTAAAACAAACGGAAAGCCAGTTACGGCCATTCAGATTACTTGATCTTCCTCCGGATGACCCCTCGTCGATTGGACCACCCCCTGGCCTCCCTTCGCCCCTTCCAGGATTCCAGCCGCTACAAGGTATCCCATTTCCGACGCAGGACTAGGGAAACTGGTTGTAGTCCGTTCCCACACGCGCACGCCCGTGTATAATACTCCATTGTTTCTAATTATAGAGAGGTAATAGTAATACATCCATTCCATACACAAGAGCACTCGATTGATCCCTACGATGAGACGACGAATGTAATATTCAGAAAGACCTACGCGGTGCAACCCTACTCTCGGTGTGTGCTGCGCTCGTGAGCGTCGTTGGACAAGTAAATTTCATTCATCCACTGAGTCCCCTGGTTAATTAATCACGAGAGTAGTTATCCTTGGCTTCTTAACCCCCTCGCAATCTAAATAACTACCTTTCACGCTTGCATCTATCGGACCTAACGGTACTTGGAGATAAAAACCGCGTTCGTGATCAGTCAAATGGCTTGGCTGATAACGGAGAAAAAACCCGGCTTTGCGAACACCTCGACACGAGGTGATTAAGATTGAAACGAGGCAAAAGTTTTTCGTCCGAGCGTTCCGGGAACTGTGAGGTTTTCAGAGACCCTCGATTTGAGAGGGGGGGTTCCCAATATTCTATTAGACCTGCAGAGTTTGCTGGTTGGAAATTCACGACAGCTCAGGCCAGGCTTGGTCCTGCGGGAGATTTAGGGATGTGTTACACCCTCACAGGAATACATACGTACTCGGGTACGATAGTCATAACAGAAGACGATAGTCAATACGAATCGTGGGCCATTTGTCATCGTTGTTGTATCGTGAGTCCTAGGCTGGAATCCAGCCTCGAATTCAGAGGCGGGAGGACACGATTTAGAAGGGGAGGGTACAGGGGGGGACGACGCCTCTGAATTGACGTGAGTCCTAAAATTCGATCAACGGCAGCTCTTCGCCCCCAGCTGCTCTGCACAACCCGCTGATCCACAAGGCCCTGGATCTATATCCTTCAGCTTCAGAACCAGTGCCGACCACCCAAGATATGGCAGCGGCGAATTCGTCAGCATCAATGTCGGGCGCAAAGCTTCTGTTCCCATAGATCGTGATCCCCCGATATTCTGCCTTGTTTGCATTGTCGTAAAGGTCGTACCATTAAGCGAGTGTTACCTGCAGAAGCACTGCCCTGTGAACCATTGAAAAGGAAGAAAAAGTGGTCAGTTCATTATTGGAAGGAGCCCGATTAGTCCCGGGCCCACACGAGGAGTGAATCAATATGAGAAAGAACGCGAGTGATTCTCTACTCACGGTACTGCTTCGAAGTATGAATTTGCCCCGCCATGGTGAACGAGTGCCACGACATTCTTGTGCGTCATGATGGAGAACGGATCGACCGGTATCCAGTCCGTAATCGTGAATCGTTATTTGTCCTCCGAGATGCCCGGGAGTAGTTCGTCAGTAATTTCTTTGAATGGAGAATGCCGTGGTAACTTCCAAAGCACGCGTGTCTTTGAGTCCAGTGCGGTGAGAAAATCCCGCAGTACGGCCCTCACTTATGCTTTGGTATGCGTAGAGTGGGTTCTCATAGACATCAAGACCGTGCTGTTGTGCCGCATCTAACCGGTGAGACAGTTGAGATCCGGATCTAGTACCGGTACGCTATCGAGGACAATGGACCTGTATAAGCGCACGTCATTGGGTTTGGTGAATGGTAATCGAGGTCAATGATGTCTAGTGAGGCAACCTCTATCGCTTTACGTAGTGGGATTTCGTGCGGCAATCGACTGAAGATCACATGCGAGTTTCGGTATTTGACAAGCGTAGAAATCTCCCGAGCGGTAAGGTAGGAGTAGAACATGCGAAGTTTCATCTTAATGTTCTTCCAGATCTTTCTCCGAAGGGTAGGGAACGGCAAACCGCTCCCAAACCTAGAAAAGGAAAGTGTGAGCATTTGACATGGGAATTGAGAATGTTTGAATTAGACAGGAAGACGGGACGCACGCTGGGTAGTAAGTGCCGATGAAGGGTTTCTCAGGATGTATGGAACGTCCAGACCTGCGACTGCATCCTTCGCGGGGTTGAAGGAGTCTATTACAGCCAGGTCTTAATCCTCTGTCTGGATGATCTCTTTGCAGTTTCCAACGATCTGTAAGCAGTCTCAATTCCGAAGGTTGCTTAGGTGGGAATGGCGGCGTCAAAAGTGACCCCCACCTTCACACGACTGGCGGGCTGTCACGATTGAACTCGCGATGTCGTACGCCTTGTAGGATTTCGTCGTGGGAGAGTGGATCAAGTCCTCATCTTTGATCCCTCTTTACTGTAGAGCAGTGTCCATGTCCACGCCTTGGATGGCGTGGAACGTCAATGAGGAGGACGGTTGGGTCAATATAGTATCACGAAGAGCGGCAAATTACGCAACGTGGACCTCAGCGTCAAGTCAAGATAGCAGTTCTGCCACGAGTGCGAAAATGGTGTTGCCTTGACCACTCTCTGAGTTGGTGATGAAGAGTATGGCAGTCCGAGCACTCTGAGCCACGGCGTAGCTTAAGAGGAGATGGGGACAGCCGCAAACGTAGGGGGGTGAATGGAAATATGGAGAGGGATTTATACCAGATTAGCCCGAAAAATCGGGATACGGATGGAGGCTGGTATTGGGATGACTGAAGTATGCAAGGATGGGGGTGGGTCACCAGTCACCAGTCACTGGTCGATCACCTGATGTAATAGGAATCAGAGAGAGAACGTAGGACATGCTGGGGTGAATTCGAGGGGCTGTGATGGTCACTTTGTAAGAGTTCGACGTTCAGCGTTCAATGTTTAACGTCCGTGGACCAGGAACGGGCAAGCAACGTCTTCCAAGTCCAAAAGTCATGGCCGTGCGCTGCCAGAGGTACAGATTTGCCACGTGATCGCACAGGTACGGCCGCCTACCCGGCGTTTCCCCCCTTGCATCAGATAATTCGAATTCGAATGAAAAGAAAAAGCGAAACTGACTTCTGTACTCCGGCACTGTCTGACGGCGGACTCGGAAGGTAACAGCTTGGGATCCTAACAACTACAAACAACCTCCTCCCAGTCAACCAGCATGGATCAACCTCCTTCCGTCAGCGCAGTTTACCCTATCCAGGTCCGGTCAGACTCGTCCTCGAAGCAGTCCCGGAGATCAACCTCCCACCATTCGCTTTCCCATCAGCAGATGCAACAACTTCAGGACATCAAACCAGCCTTGCTTCCGAACCCGACCCACCGGCAGAGGTTCACCTACAAAGACAAGTTCCAGGCTCTGAGGGATAAGTACGAACAAGTCTCCGCGGTATGTGCACTCCCTTTCCTTCCACACTACTGTGGTTGGACTGAACGCGCTTGACAGACGAATGAGGCTCTAAGGAAAGAGCTGAGCCTTGCGGAGGAGAAAATGCAGAAACTGGAGGCCGAGAACAGGTACGTCAGCCGAACCTTTTATTCAGTCTCTTGCCTGACTTTCCCGCCCAAGCCTCCTGATTGATGGTATTGAGATTGTTGCTCCGTTTAATGCTTCAATCGAACAGTTCTTAGCGAGCCAGAATGGCGACCGACCCTCACCCCTCTCCCCGCCCATGCCACAAGTGAACGGAATGCTAGATGATCGGGGAGGCCTACAAACGGTGAATGGCCATAGTAAGGTTCGCCCTTCCCCTCCAGTACCCCTGCTCTGCATTTGTTAACCGTTACAGTACAGAATTACCCGACCGCGACACCTGTCGCAGATCCGCATTGATGTATTTGTCGCGTTCACATGCTATATATTTGCTTTGGGTTTTGGGATTTCTTTCCGCCACACACCCTGCGTGGGGGGCACGACCAACAAAAGCAACGTGTTCTTCATTTCCGAACGGACGTCGCACCAATGTGTCGTTTATCAGGCCTATTGCCGTTGCCTCGGGGGCAACACGCACGACTAGGTTTGATGACTAGCTCTTCCTCACCTCGCTGTTTCGGTCCGGTTCAAAGAAAAAGACTCTTTGGGATTCTTCGTGAAAGACCTTTTGATTTCTTTCCGTGTTCTTTCACTTCTTTCAAAGCTAACGCTCACCTCTACACTGAGTATAAATGCGCGTCCCGTTAGCACACGATAAGCTCACCTCCCTCACTCTGTGCCCCATCTTCGTACGTCCCCATCTTACTTACACGTTTTCTTGACCCTGCGTTACTCACTGCCGGTTTTGTCGGCGCGTTTTACAGAGTGGTTTTACTTATATCACAACCCTCGCTTCGATAGCCACTCATTTTTGTTTTTTTTTGACGGCCACCTCTCACTTCTCTCCGGAAGTGAAAGCACCAACTCTCATTCTCGCCGACTGCTACCATTGACTGGTAGCCTATAACCCTAGTCAACACGACCACTCATTGGAATGTCCTCTACTCGCAAATTAACTGATATACCCGCATGCATGAGCATGTCATTCAATTACCCATGGGAGAGCTCGCCTGAGAAAGAGATCGTGAGTGGCGGAATACCCTCCCTCTTTCAAAGTCTGACTCTTCACGCTGCAGAGCGACCCTCTTTCATATGATCTTCCCGACATTACTTCCGATTTCGAAGTTATCTATGGCGAAGGCGCCGCGAAACTCTTCTTCCCGTTAACTCCGACCAAAGGCAACAATCCCCTTCCTATTATCCAAGACAATTCGTCGTGCGCGGATGTTTTCTTTGACTTGTTTGGACCTGAATCCACTCCTGAGCTGCGATCGCAGACGGGGAGTTCTCCTGCTTCATCTTCCGACTACGCAAGTGTGAGTTCTATCTGCTCTATTTCCATTAACTCCTGTTTGAATTGAGATTTAGGATCCCAGTTCATTGTCTTCCGTTTCCCCCAGCCCAAGTCCCAAGCACAGGGTTCAAAGGGGAAAAAAGGGACGGAAGACCGCGATAAGCAACGCTCGTGCGCTCTGCCTTCCGTATCAACGCCACCAATCGGACCCTACCAGCCCCGCTTTCCCACTCAGCCGGTTGGGCCATTCACGGCTTCCATTCAGCCCCCCCTCTTCAAGACCCTCGACTAGTTCCTCGGGTTTCAGCAACCCTGATGATGTGCTAACGCCAGAGTTCATGCTTAGCCTGCAAGTCCGTCCACCAGGAACCCCAATTGCTGGTTTTTTACCCCTACCTGGTCAGACCCTTTCCGCTAGTCAGCGTCCGGTCCTTCGTCCTGAAATAGAGGCGTTTGCGCACCGATACTGCCGATACTCCGACTGTGACAAACGATTCGTTAATAGGAGGACGACGGAGAGACACAGGCTAACGCATCTAGAATTCGGCACGTATGTTTGCCCCAACCCTGCGTGCGACAGCCGTACGAAAGATCGACCCCACTTCGCAAGCGACTTTTCTCTTGGACGGCATCTCAGAATGGCTGCAGATGATTCGCCGTGCGCTGTGGGGAAAGGACAGAAGATGTCGTCATTCAGACGAAACACCGCCCAGGCGGCGGCACTGATTCAGCAGGCTCTGGTTCCTTTTGATCCCGCAACTCACACTCCTTTTTGATTTGATGCCGGTTTATGACGTCCCCAGCGGATGCCTTTTCTCCCGTTGCCCGTTCGTTCTGTTCGCTTGTACCACCTCGTTACAATCACTTGTAGCTTTGTTCGATTTTCACGGTTGTTTTTCTCGTCATAGTGGTTCTCAGAAGAGATGTCCTAAATCACGCTTGTTGTCATCATGCACTTCCGGTTTTCCTCTGGTACTAACAGCTCGTGAACTATACTATCTTTCTTTCGCGAATACGCTACATTGGCCTTATGAGGAAGCGAAGACGGACACTCCAACCAACGGGTATGAAACTCGGGCGAGTAAGGTTAGACGCCGGCTGCTGCATTTCAGACCATCGTCTCCTTCCAAGAACCGGGACAGTTGTTAGTCCGCCCTCATCGCGTCCTCGACGACCACGACATCGACCGCCCTCGTGCCTCCCTTGGGTATGGTCACATATCCAACAGGTCTTTCCCAGCAGGTCAGCGAAGAGTACGCACCGACGCCCACGCACGGAGGCACAGTCACCACTGGTCACGAATACGACATGGCAATCGCTGAAAAAACCGGAGGGGAACAACTCCAACCCTCACCCACGACCGTTCAGCAGGCTCCGGCTCAGAAGCGGCCAGGACCCTCGTCCCAAAGGCCACGACCGGTGTCGATGCCACCCCAATCCTATGGACAATCAAATGGACCCGTTCCCGCTGAGCGTGAACGAAAGCCCCCGGACGAAAACTCAAGGCAGCAGCATGGCAAAGACCAGTCGGCTCCCCGCGTCTCTAGGGGTTCAAGCAGGGTTTTGGGCGATTATACCCTCGGCAAGACCTTGGGCGCGGGAAGCATGGGGAAGGTCAAATTGGCCCAACGCGCTAATAGCGATGAGAAGGTGTGTCTGTCGTTCGATTTTTTCGTGTCCATCAAGCACTTATGGATCGCCCCAGCTCGCTATCAAAATCCTACCTCGCGTCATTCCCAACCCTAATCCCAGTTCCGAGACTGCGGCAAAGGCAGCCGCCAAGGATGCTTCTAAGGAGATTCGAACATTACGGGAGGCCGCCCTATCTATGCTTCTCCACCACCCCTACATCTGCGGTATGCGGGAGATGATCGTCCATCAGCACCACTACTACATGGTTTTCGAATATGTCAACGGCGGCCAAATGTTGGACTACATCATCAGCCATGGTCGCCTACGAGAACGCGTAGCCAGGAAGTTCGCGCGACAAATCGGGAGCGCGCTCGAATATTGTCACAAGAACAGCGTCGTACATCGCGACCTCAAGATCGAGAACATCCTCATCTCCCAGACCGGGAACATCAAGATTATCGACTTTGGCCTTTCCAACCTGTACGACCCATTGGGGCACCTGGGAACCTTCTGCGGGTCCTTGTACTTTGCTGCTCCCGAACTACTCAATGCGAAGGTGTACACTGGTCCCGAGGTGGACGTCTGGAGTTTTGGTGTTGTGCTTTACGTGTTAGTCTGCGGGAAGGTACCTTTCGATGATCAGAGCATGCCTGCGTTACACGCCAAGATCAAGCGGGGTTTGGTGGAATATCCTGTCTGGTTGAGTGCTGGTACGTTCTGCACTCCTACGCCAACCCAAGCGCTGATCTGATTTGTGATAGAATGCAAACACCTGCTGTCCCGCATGTTGGTGACAAATCCTCCCGCCCGAGCAACCCTAGCTGAAGTGATGAATCACCCGTGGATGACACGAGGCTTCCCAGGGCCCCCGGACCCTCATCTCGTTCATCGGGAGCCGCTACGGTCCGATGAGCTAGATAGGAACGTCATTCGCGGGATGAAAGGCTTCGAGTTCGGAACGGAGGAAGAGATCGAGAAGAAACTTCTCGAGGTTCTGGAATCCGACGCTTACCATCGTGCTGTCCAGCACTGGGAACGCAAGCGAGGCATCAACAACGGCCGGAATGGCGTTGCAAACGGCAAACACTGGGACTCTCCTTCCAACACCTCCCTAGGATACGAGTCTGCCAAAGCCGACTTGACCGCGTCGCCGTCTAAGAAATCGAAGCGTTTCTCAGGCTTTGATTTCTACCGCCGAAAACTATTCTCACCGGCATCCTCTCCTCCTACCACCCCGATGTCTTCGCCTCCTAACTCCCAATCTCATCTCTCCCTAGGCGAGGCTCGCGAGCCCGCGGATCCGACATATGGATTCCATCCCCTCATTTCAATCTACTTTTTGGCAAGGGAGAAGATGGAGAGAGAACGTGTTTACGGTCCAGGACACTTCGCCAGCTCCCAGCTATCGCTCACGACAACCTCTGCCGTCGGTAATAATACAGGTGTCAAGACAGAAGACGACTCTCATGCTACAGGATCTACCAAGCAATTGGCCAACCCTCCTAAGACCACGATCACAGAACCGACCCCCACCACCAAGGCCGATTATAGCATGGCGCTGCCCCGGCTGCCCGCCCCAGAATCTTCGCACTACTCTGGCATGTCTTACGAACCCACTGCTCCTACACCCTCCCCTACTACGCAAGCCTTCCATCCGCAGCCCAGATCTAGAGATTCCGCTGGTCTGTCGATCAAACATCCAGACGGTATGAGCGATCTAGGCGTCCAACCTCCGGCATCTCCCAACAAGACACCCATACGGGCTCCACAGCCCTCGACACACAAGAGGAGCCATAGTCTCAGTCAACGACAGAACGTTGCTCGTACATGGACCGGGATGTTTGGACCTCCAAATACCGTTCGGGAGGAGAAGCAGGACACAGACGCTGGTGAACAACCGTTTATCCCAGAGCCTCCTAAGACTGCCGGTCCAGAAATCACCCGATTCTCTGAGAAGATGGATTTTCCCCCTGCAGTGGACGAGTTTGGGGAGAAGGCGGAGAATACTGAGGGGAAAGCCGTCGACAACAAGACGCTCGCAGCTTCCGTCAACAGTTCACCACCGGTCTCCGCAGGTGGAACGTTGGCGAAGAAGTTTGGAAGCTTTTTGGGCAAGGGAGACGAGACGAGGAGGTCGGCTACGTACAGCAAGAGGACGAGTATCTTAGGCGGTCTCACCCCAAGACCTTCCGCGGATGTTGATGGCGTGAAAGAGAAGACAAGCATGGGCGAGTACAGGAAGACCAGTGCTGAGAAGGAGAAGGAGGGTCCCGGGTCTACCTCTTCTCCGATGTTGACACAGAGCCAGAGCCAGCAGCTTCCCAGTACCCATCGACGCGCGCACACCGTTCTTGACTCGCACGGAAGGGCAGCAAGGCACGAGAGGAGAAGTAGTACCGGTGGTTCCCTGTTATCTGGTGGAACGCTTGGCCGTCACCGCCGACCATCCACCGGATTTAGCGCCGTTATTCGCCCGTTTGGTGTTGAGAAGTCGTTCGGCAAGACCGAGGAGGTGGATGAGAACATTACTAATGACGATGCGACGGGGCATGGTGCCGCGAGAGCAAGGAACGGCAAGGTTGTACCCGATGAGGAGATTCACGACGACAAAGAGATCAAGCCCATCTTCCTGAAGGGCTTGTTCAGGTAAGCAAAAGGTGATATTTTCGAAATGTTCAAAGACCTCACGTCCGTGACCAGCGTCGCTACGACGTCGACAAAGAGCCCTAGTGCTCTCAAGAGTGATATTCGTCAAGTGTTGAAGAGGATGCAAATCCGGTATCGCGAGACACGATCCGGGTTCGACTGCATCCACATGCCATCAATTGATCTTTCCTCGTTCCCGGTGGAACAACAAACCCGGCATAGAAAACAAGGTTCGTCAGGTTCAGATGAAAGGACGAGCACGACCTCTCGGCGGGTTACGAAGCGGCCTTCGAAGCTGTCCTTCAGGGTGAGGGGCAAAGATCGCGAAAAGGAAAAGGAGAAAGAGGGTGGGACGATCGCGGAGAAAGACAAGGATCTCCCCGGCCGGCCTTCCGGTGCGACGACCCTCACTACGACCCCGAGCAGCGAATCCTCGTCATTTTTCAATGTAACCTCTCATCACAACCCCACGGCTGACACGAATACTCGACCAGAGACGGAAAGCACGACACCCACGGTGCAGGCACCAGAGGACGTTCCAACCCCAGTCCCCGCTTCTCCCCCTTCGGGTTCTAAAACGCTCCCACCTATTCCACGGGACTATGCCGGTTCACCCCCACCCCAACATGCCATGTACCACACCGGTGAGATCGATGAAGACGTATTTGAGTCAATTGGGGCCAACAAGTTGGCGGTACGTTTCGAGATCAATATTGTCAAGGTGGGTATCTTGTTCAGCTGTTTCACTGGCGGGATACCTTGATTGACGGTTTCATAGGTTCCATTATTGCCGCTGCATGGTCTGCAATTCCGAAGAACGAGCGGTGATGGCTGGCAATACCACATGCTCGCCCGTAGAGTCCTGACAGAGCTCAAGTTATGACCCATTTGTTCAGCTGCTGCGACTATCTTCACCCGTCTGTTCTTTTCTCCGTTACGATTTGACTATCCGTGCAGGAAGCGCTTGTTTTTTTTATGATTATGCATCGAATCTACCGCGCAACGCCCAGCTGATTGCTCTTTGATCCTCTCTAATCCCGCTTTTTTCCCTGTATTATATCGTATGTGTCCAGTCCGAGTCGTTCTTCCTCTCTTACCGATTGGTTTTGTTCCATGAAATTTCATCCCAGGGATAAGCAAGTGCATCTCGTATCGTTTTCACCATTGATTAAACGCGGACCGCGACACGGTAGCTCTTAAAACAAGTGAATGAAATCGGACACAAGCGTCCCAGATGTATACCCAAATCACCGGCGGAAGATACCATCAGAGTTGATCAAGGTTGATGAAAAAGACCACGGGACAGGCTTCAGGTCCCGAGGATCGCAGCACAGTATTCCAGCCATCACTCAGATTTCTTGGTGCATTTCCTCGGCAACCATTTGACGGTGTGGGTGTTGTATACCGGCCAGGGAGGAATGATGACCTGGCAGAAGTTCATGAAGGATTCGCTACAAGGTGATGATGACGTACGAGAGCGAGGACGAGGACCGATGCGCCGAAGAGGACGAAAGTGGTCTGAAGGGACTGTAGGGCAAAACCTATCAAGAACGAGAGGGTCTAGAGCGCCGGTTCAGGGACAATGGGGTGGTATGAGAGATGTTGCGTACGGAGATGATTACGAGGGCATAGTGGGTCGTCTTCTCTGTTAATCGCTGCCCCTCAAAGTCCTAGACTGTGGTGGTTAGGATGGAGGTCGTGGAAAGGGCGAATATGGAAGGACTTGCAATGTTCTTATGGAGAATGTTAGAGAGGAGGTCAGTCATGATCAGAGGCAAGGAGGATGATGTCGATCAGCCAAGGCTGTTGTCTGGGCCGGCCGGTTAGCGGGAGGACGTTAGCGTCTAAGCCGGTATAGATCTCCTAAGAGTGGTCTCCTCATTTAAATACCGGCGACGGTCTTTTGGTCCTTTTGAGTCCTGTGCCTATAACTTCAGCCCCTGTCTGTAACCCTTCCCATCAGCAACACGGCCCGTTGTCTTCCAGAGCTCGGCTAGAGGTCATAGATATGTTCGGAGGGGACCAGCGCCGGTCCCGGAATCCGCAGTGGTCGACAACCAGCGGACAACAAGGCGAGGGTCAGCATCTCCCAGCTCAACCGTCACCCTCCAACTCCGGAATGATCCCAGGTGCTCCTTCGTTTTACGATCCTGACGCAGTTGGTCAGCAGTCCCAGTCATCGCTAGACGATCACCAATGGCTGCATTCCGCTGCGACGCAGCAGTTCCCGTCGGGATTGGGCTCCGGTGCCTATAGTATCCCGTATCGGCAGCAGCAGCCCCAGACCTCCAGAGACACCCTCCATGAATCTTTCTCGCGACAGCAGCAACAGACCGCAGCTCAACCTCGGCAGCAGGCAGCCCCTCACCTGCTGAATCAGTACAATTTTGTTGCCCCTCAATACCAGTCTCCCCAGCAGACACAGTTTTCTACTCTCGATCACTCTGCCGCAGCGGGTTATCGATCCCAAGTTCTTAACGAATCCTACCTATATGGTCAAGTTCCCTCGAACCTCTCGCAGAATGCACAGAACACGTCCAGGGTCGAGAATTACCCTTATCCGCAGCAGTTCCAATTCTTCAATTCTCCCCTGTCCGAACTTGCGAACAACGCGGCATCCTCCTCCTCCTCCTCCGAGTTACTTGCATGCCCACCGTCCCATGGTCCTTCCGTTTCCCCTGCCGTTTCGGACCGATCGTCGCAGCAAAACACGAGCGGACTATCCCCACCTCCCCCGTCCACTTCCTCAACTTCCGTCCCGAACCCCGTCGTTACTGTTGCCGAATCAAATACCACTCGAAATAAAGCGGTCAGAGGCAGCAAAAAGCGAAAGGGTGCCAAAAGGCTCAAAATGGACGAAGATTCTAGCACCGATACAGACGAAGAAGAAGCCTTGGGAGATGGTTCCAACTTTTCCATTCATCTCACGCAGCCGCCTCGTGGGTCGGAGTTTGTCTTCCCTACTAGACTGTAAGCCGCCCTTTCAGCTATATCCCCGGAGGTCCCGTGCGAGACGGGGCATCATTGCCTCGTTGACGTGGGCGTCCCTTTCCGGGCTTTGACTATTACCGGAGCCTCCTCTTCCCACCTTTCCTTGCGCCGATCCGATCGCTGATTTCCTTCCCTTTTTGACAGTCCGGGAGCATGTACACATTGCAAGAAGCTGAAGGTAAGGGTCTCCGCAGACATATCGTGGCCGAACAACGTCAGCTCATATGAACTTCGATTGTGTTCACACGCGGATTTGCACCGCTTCAGATGAAATGCGACTTCCCGAAGAATGAGAACATCTGTAAAAGGTGTAAGACAGGGGGACATCGCTGTGTTGTGGAGGGTAGGAAGCCTCGGAGCGCCCCAAAGTAGGTTTTTCCATAACGCCTCCTGCCGCTCACGGGATCTCGTGTCCCATATAAAAGGTCGACTTTTAGCCTCCTCCACTTCATCAGTGCCGGAGATGTCCAGACCTTTATCACCTGCCTCTTCTGACGATGAATCGTTGACCGTCCCTTCGTCTAGTAAACGAGAATACCTCCTGGCCCAGATCAAGCAGAAGGATGCAATAATCGAGTCTCTCCTCAAACAGGTATGTCCTATGGTACTCTGCTTCCACATCTTTTGATGATGAACCCCTGCAGTTGCATAACCCATACGTCGCAACGCCGTTATCGATTGCTGCATACCAGAGTTCCACATCTCCCTCCGATCAGAACAACCAAAGTGTCGTTGATTGGCTGGACAAGCTGACAGCCAGTTTAAATTCTGATATCAAGTCCGCTGGAGGGACTATGGGATCAAAAGCATTCACGTTCACCTCAACTTTGAAGGAAACAGCCTCCGACACAGATTCTGATGATGACGGTGTCACCACTGTGTTGGGCGGGGGTGCACAGGACGACCTCGACAGCGACAATGAGGGTAGTAATGATTCAGGTATCGCGAGTAAGGCGGCCGAAGCCCTTCCCGATGTCGCCGTGCCTATTGGCTTGATTGCCAGCCTGAGCTTGTCAAACGGTAAAACTTCGACGAAAAAGAACCGCGGCGATGATGACCTCGTGAGTTCTCGAGATTCAACTTAGCGTCTGGGGTAACTGACGTGCTATGCCCGAAGGGTTATGCGAATGAGAGCTATTTCAAGAAAGGTGAGTTTGGGTGCCTCCGCTCCCAACGTTTTCCCGGTTTCCTCGTTCGTTGATTCCATCCCTCTTCAGGCGCCGCCACGGATCTAAGGCTCCGAGCATCGTTGATTGAACAACATACGCCCCCGGAAATTTTGGTTCACGGGTTGGTCACGCCCACAGATGTAGAGAAATTGTTTTCTATGTAAGTGTGGTCATCCGCGGTATCCGGGATGTTCCATGTCACCTACCATTGCTGATGCTATTCCCAAACTCCAGATTCTACACCAAACTAAATGTGGGTTCAGCCACATTCCGTTAAACTTGTCGCTAATCAAGGGTTGCTCTACAGCCCCACGTGTGTTTATTGGATCCCTCCTTGCACACACCAGCCAACACCTATGCTAGATGCCCATTCCTGTTCACCGTTGGTACGTTTATTCATTGTGCCCTTTCCCAGCCCCGGAAAACTAACCAATAATGATCTAGTGTGTGCCGTTTCGTCCCGGTACTATAGGGAAAAGTCCGAAATATATCCAATTGCGATGCATTTCGCTAAGCATGCGGCCGCTAATGCCCTCATAGACGGCTGGAAATCTGTGGAGTTGTGTCAGGCGTATATCCTCCTCTGTACCTATGGCGTTCCCGCTAAACGTTGGGAGGAAGACCGAGGTTGGCTGTATATCGGTCTTGCGATTAGGTTTGTCAAATCGCGTGTCGGATTGGGCATGTGCTAATCCTGCCGTATCGTTAGGATCGCCACGGATCTTAATCTGTATCTGCCGCAACCGAAGAAAGCGGCTAACGAGACACAGGAGAGGGAAGCGCTGAACAGAACGAGAACGTGGCTGATATGTCATAACTTGGACCGCTCTACAGCCACACAGTTCGGAAAGCCACCCTCAATTAAGGAGGATTCGTGAGCGACTTATCTGCTTCGACGTACGTGGCCTTCACTCACGGGATTTATAGGATTGTCAGGAACTCGGCGAACTGGTATCAGAGATCTCGCTTCAATGATCGCGTAAGGCAACGTGTGAAATACGATGTACACAAGTTAAGACAACACCCTCTTTTTACAGTATGACGTGGGGTTGTGCGGCTACACCGAGCTCCTGAGGATTGTGGCCAAGTTCCACGAGGAGCTGTTCTCAGATCCTGACACGGCTACCGGCTTGAACAAGGTAAGGAGAAACCCATGGGTTTGACATCGTTGCGTTATGGCTTACAGCATCCCCGATACCTGGCAGTCTATCGATTTCAAGGCGGTCACCAAATACCACGATGACAAATTGACGATTTTCAATGATGAATGGAAAGAGAAATTTGTCGAGAAGGACACCGGCGGTAAGTGAAAT
>Ga0307512_10002067_pt1 | contig 26388 bp, 17 predicted proteins | sample 14_EM_MG_FD_200267 | JGI IMG/M metagenome (GOLD analysis project Ga0307512, IMG submission 200267) | Populus trichocarpa ectomycorrhiza microbial communities from riparian zone in the Pacific Northwest, United States - 14_EM | ecosystem: Host-associated > Plants > Roots > Unclassified | place... | reverse complement strand
CGACGGGAATTGAGGAGCGCGGAAAGGGGAATCGAGTGCGGAATGAAATAGAAGAGTGTCAATCTTGGCTAAGGAGCGCCGACGGGAATTGAGGAGCACAGAAAGGCCAATCGAGTGGGGAATGAAATAGAAGAGCGTCAATCTAGGCTAAGGAGCGCCGACGGGAATTGAGGAGCGCCTATCCTCGGGGCGTTGCACCGCACGGGGTATTAAGCAGCCCACTCATGTGTGATTGATGAGTGCAGTTGCTTTTGGAGTAAAATTTATCATATGGGTTGGGCAAAAAGTACCTCGATATTCATCTTGCGAAAACATGACTGTGGCCTTCTTTCCACTGGCATATTCTGAGAGCGCACAATGAATAGCTGCAGCTGCTACCGCTAATGTGTGCGGAGTGAGAGGTTGGAAATACTGGGATGTCGTAGGCTGGTGCCCCAAGCTATTGGCGGTGAAGAAAAATTGGTGGTAAATTAGATCTAGCACTTCCATTTGCGTGAACCATGACTTCTTATCATCAACGACCTTTGAGAGATATGCATCGTCAAACAGGAGCTCCTTAACCTGGATACGAAACTCAGTCCCAGAGCGCAAATCCAACTGGTAACTACGGACAACAGTTCGACGTGCCCCATCTGCCAACCGTCCACTAATGGTACTTATTTTCAATTCCAACTGTGTATATTTTGGGGCGTAGTTAATATCCGAAATCTGATAGAGGAGCATTAAACAGAATCCAAGACTTACAGCGTCTCGTGTTTGTGGATCGATTTTGAGAGATGGACCGCCGGGCAATTGACACACAGATGGCGTACCTACATGAGCACCTGCTAATGCCCGCTGACGATCCTGAGCTTCAATGGCGAGTTTCCAAGCTTCTTCAACCATCGAGTACTTGTCATTGGATATTATTGGCCAAGGAGTCTTCGTGAATACGATTGCCTCCATGAACCTTTTCACTACCTCAACAGTAGCCTTTTGCTCTTGGGGAACGTTCTGATCTGCACCGGCCTTGGGTTGTGAAACATTCTGGTCTCCACTAGATATGCGTAGCGGCCGCGCCTGGGTGGATGGTGCACGGTCAGACTCGGATAATTTGTTGAGGAGGGTTGACTTTTGGTGTTTGAGCAGTGGCGGCGCCATTGCCCCAGCTGCATTTCGGGAATTTGGAAGCGGAGTGCGTGCAATAACAGTATCGGCACAGCTCCGTTTCGTTGGCAGTGGAACTCTTGTAGTTCGTAACGATGTGTCCCGGCACGCCTGGCCTAGAAGCAGGACCTCCTGTTGGTGATCTAAATCGTCTTCTTCGATGTCAGACGATAAGGTGGACTTTCCGGGGTCTTTACTTTCGTCATCACTCAGCTCCTAATCAGTATCGTCACCCTGCTTCAATTATAAAATCGGAGACAGTAGTTATCCGTAACACAATGCACGATGCACGCTGGAAGGCAAACATTTGATCGACAACGAAGATTGGCTCCTTTCTTCAATGCCAGTGCTCTCTCAAGGTGTGCTTCTTGATTCTTCTGTGAATAGTGATTCCTCACCTGGCTGGGCGTAGGTTCCATTTGGGATAATGATGATAGAAAGTTGGGGAATATGGGAGAGAATGTATAAGCAGTAAATATAAGATTAAGTGCAATAGAATATCTGGAAAAATGGAGCAAGAAGTTGCACATAGTTGAGGAGGATGCAATTCGAGGCGCGCCTTGAAGGTTCCAGGAGAAATGACTTCAATGGTTCATATTTATATCGAGGATGGCAGTCCAGTGTTGTGATATAAGATGTTGTTAGGTGCACCGGAATAGATGGGATTCCTTGTCAGGTGTGCCGGAAAAGATCGATTCCTAAGGCCGAATGTTAGCAACTCCTATCAACACCACTCTGTATGGATGCAAGAATTGGAGGTTGGGTAAAGCCAATGCACATAGAATAGAACCAGACGCACCAGAAGAAAACTCACGACATTAACTAACCCTTAGTGCTGGCCAAATGGGGCACTGAGAACCTGAATGGAAACATGTGCCCCTGCATATGACTCTCTAAACGTAGTGATTATGCGTGAATGTTCGAGCATTTGAGGTGACCGCATGGCATAGAATTGGTGCAGCATTTGGAATCTGCAGAACTCAATGGATTTGGGACCTCGAGAGTGACGGCTGAGTTGCAAGGGTTCATACTGAGTATGTTATCACTCGAGGAGAAATATGAATCTCCGTATATGGTATATCCGCCGGAAGGACACACGAATTTTCACCATATTCTATTGTATTAGGATGCTGCAGCTAAGTTTGCGGTCGATAAGGCAATATCGTCAGCATAACTTCCTTTTCATGCGTTCATCTGGGCTGTGTCTGCAGAATAACCTTCACAACAATGTTGCAGTTAATGGAGGAGAGAGAGAATTTGGTATACCAAGGAGAGATACAGGCGCAGAGAATGAATGGTAAGGTACGATGGATGATTCAGGGGTAATCGTATTGATTCAAGCACTTGGCAATGCCAAGATTGCCAACAAATGGGTCATGAATACTCATTCACATTCTGATTTTGCGCCTAATATCTAGTAAGTTGCACACCATGAAATCACATATTCATTGTGAGTCTCACCGCTACAATGTTGACTTCAAGTAATGCTGGGGTTGAAAGCTATATGCTACAATGGTATGGATGTATAGTGAGACATCACCTCACAGCGGGCAGAAGAATGATAATTGCATGCATATGCATACAGTTCCAGAAATTGAGGTGCACCGAAGTATAAATGGTTATGCTTGGATTCAATGGATGGGGAATGCAAGCTCGCCTGACTCTGACAGTTCATTGCACTCTTCGAAGCTGTCTTTTCTTAATGTGAGCTTTCAAGATTCTCTCTCTTCGAACTTCACTCTTGATGGAAATCGGTTCACATAATCTATTTTCAGATACGAGTTGTAGCGGCCCAAACATACAAGTTAGTCAGAATCGAGTTAAGTCGGCATTCAAAGCATTGAGAACATAGGACTCATTGAGTAAGTATGGTACATGGGTGAGCAGGAGTTGCCGGCCATCTTCAAGAGTCGCTGAACAGAATCCGTCTTTTGAGATTCTCGCTCTGAGGCTCCAGCTCTTTTGACAGAGCCTGAACATGCAGAAGCTATTGTAGGATTTCGAAGCATAGGTCCAAGCATACTACTTAGTCGATATCGAGTTAAGTGGGTTACTAATTGGCTTGGTCTTTGCATTTATGGTTTATTTGTACAGGGCGACCTTCCTCCAACGGACAAGTTGACACGGAGCTGACAGTTCAAGGCATTTTAGAGATGGCCTTCATATCCCGATCAAGCATAGATTGATATATCAACAGAGGCCGAGCGGGATGAGCCGCCTGCACCTAAACGTGAAGTGTCTTGATAGATGACAATCTGTGTGCACTTCATCCACGGATTCAAAGTCAAAGAACACATGATGAGAATGGAGGAAACTAAAATATACAGTGCACTACAGACTGGGATACATGTGCTTCGGTGGCATATTTGTCGCTCTCGAGGCATGCCTAGGCCGGAATGATCCATCCACAATGAGTCGCAGCTTGTCAAAGTTGGCTTCATACAAATCCAACAACATCATTCTGGACTGGATGGTAGATTTTAGTTGTGCCAGAACTTCAATCAGAGGCCAGGAAATACCCGGCAGGGAAAGCTGCAGCTTAGCCATGAATACCTGAGCTGTGTCTCAGTATCCGACACACTGCGATGCGGATCTTGAGCCCGACCGAACTCCAATGATATGCCAGCAAAAGCTGCAACTTTGCTACAAATATGTGAGCCAACGTCTTATATTCTGACAGAAGTACTCAATATCGCCTAGACTGACTTTATTGCCACTGCGATTGGCAAAAATGCAGTGATCGATCGGTCATATGGATATGGACTCGAGCCTTTCCTGTGCACCTGAACATTGATCAAATGCCACCAAACGCTGCAGGTATGCCTCGAATAAGCGAACTGTGTCTCATATTCTCACCGAAGTACTCAATATCGCCTATAGTGTCTCAGTGCCAAATGGGAGTGGCAAATGTGCTGTGCTGGAGCTGTCATAGTGCGACTCAAGCTATATGCAGAGGATTCTCCGGCGCACCTGAATTTCGATCAGATGCCAGCAAATGCTGCGGCATTGCTATGAATCTGCGAGCCGGTCTCTTATATTCTGACACAGCAACTCAATCTCGCCTCGCCTGACATTATTGCCAAATGGAATTGGCAAATATCCAGGGGTTGATCTGTCGTCACAAGACTCATCACAGGTCCCGAGGATTTCCCGGTGTACCTGAAAGTCGTTGAATTATGCGTTTTTCCATTGCTTTGACTTCAAAATGCATACGTGGCCACAGGCTTCCGGTGCACCACAAATTGGCAACGGACACATGATTCGAAGCCCATTGCTGCATCATGCTCAATATTCAAGTTAGGCCATGCATCGTGAGATAGGCCAGCCAGGAATGTGTAATGTAGCTTATCAATTGACTTCATCTCATATTCGTCATTATTAAGAATCCAGAACGCCAATGAAACCCCCCTCAAACAATTCAACCATCTGATCTTTGATTTGCTTCAAAAATGACAGAGAGAAATAATTTATCTATGCAGTATTGTGTGCCTTACAAACAACTATTTTGACTATTTGTATCAGTTAAGATTATGTTGGGTGACTGTCTAAAGAGGCGTACCTTGATTAATCGTCCTAACAATCTCAGATGATGGTTCATCAGACTGCAATGTGTCTCCATTCTCTGTCAGCCGATTCGTATGCTCCTTACGAGACTCCAGATTCCGGTAAATCATCGTCGTCATGATGGTCAGTCGACTCATCAAGCCATGCAGGACTCTCATTTGCGTAACTCCAGAGAGTTGATGGAGATCACTCGCGCGGTTATCATAGCCACCAGCACCCGTCTTCAGTAACCATGTGTGTGGTACTCGGTTTTGTGCTAGCCGTACAACTCGTGCAAATACCTGCCGCTGCTCATTCAATACCCAGAACTTCTGAGTCATTACTGCATGGTTTGCTGCTGTAAGATTCAGGCCAGTCCCTCCCACTTTGGGTGTGGTTATGAATACATAGGGATTTCGTGAATCCTGGAATTTGAGCTGCATTTCTGTGCATTCATCATTGCCCATTTCTGCATACATGTGGAATATATCCACATTATCCGCAAAAAACTGCGTTAGCCACCACTTCAAATGACGAACTTGGCCAGGAAGAGTACAAAATAGCACCGCCTGTTGTGGAGGAGGTGCACCGGGGAGTGCATTTTCATATTGGTCTTGTTCCGGAAGGAGCGCCTCTGTTGACTCGTCTTCCTGGTCAGGTTCGGGATACTCCCCAGGTTCATTGACAAGCATTGGCAGAAATGTCTCTCTCAGCCATCGGAAAATCGGAGAATCCACCCAAGTATCGAGTGGCCATTCATCGTAACATTGTCCAGAAACGTCGTTGCGATCCTCTGTGTCTCCCAGCACTAATGAGAAACATGCTAGCCGCCATCCATGAACCCTCCATGCTCCTAAAGCACCCCGCGAAGTGTATCTCTCCACAAGAGTCTTCAGTTTTGCTTGCTCGTCCTCAGTGCACTCGAGATCAATGAGGTGTGCATTCTCCTTCGGGATCCGAACGAGTTGTTTTCCATTGGCTAGTTTCGATTCCGACCACCTCCTTATCATGGATGGCTTTGCAATTTGTATCATCTGGTGCACTGCATCCTGTTGAGCTTCTTCGTTTTCAGTCCGGATAGCATGCATCAAACTCTTCACAGCCGAATACAACACCTCAGCACCATGCTTCTTCATCACAGCATCATCCTCTGGATCGTCAGGAGCACCTGAAAACAGCCACATGGTCTTAAAACACCAGTCATAGAGTGAATGGAATCCCGGTGTAGCTGTGACTTGAAGTTTGAATCCAATTGTCGCATACTTCGTAATTTGCCAGCCCACACTGTTCTTTGTCTTGTACCGATGCGACTCATCAAAAATGCCAAAACACCATGCACAGTAGGAGAGTTGGCTGTTACTTGATGGTTTCGCTCTGGATGTTAAGGTATCTTCCGACACAAGGTGGATATTCCATCGGTTTTCCAGCTCATCAATACAGGTATTCAGATCCTCGTGGGTGAGATTCGCATTTTCGGCGTGCAGCAAGTTGACGAGTTCGAAATCGGTTCCATGTGTCATCTCATCAATGACAGTCTTGAAAGTCTCTGCCACTCTGGGCATTGTTACCACCAGGATCGGTTCAAGGGCTGATACAAGTGCTGGATGGCCGTGAGGTGGTGTTGTCTGGATCTCCAACAGCCGGCGGGGCACAGAATTCAATCTCTGGAGCGGATAGCATTCCCGCTCTTGACCGACAATGCCGGGAAAGTCGTTGTCCGCCAAAATCTCCCACTCTTCAAGGGTATTCCCCCATAAAATGGACAGTGGCAACCCCATTACGACTTTCTCAGTCACCAATTTGCACAGCATTGCTGCTGCAACCGAGGTGAAAGTCATTCCAAGTCCCATTTCCTCCGCCACCAGTGCTCCTGGCATATCAGTATCCCAAGCCCATTGCCTCACGATGAACCAGATGGCCCGAACCTGGTGCGCCAGAAACTTAGTTCCCGGCAGGCCTGGATTTGAATACTTGTGGCCTGGAACCCGGTCATCTGTTGATTGACGAATAGGATGGGCATTCAGTAGCCTGGCTGCCTCATCAAGACACTCGTGTTCAAATTCATTGTTGACTGCACTGAGAACTGTATTCAATACTGAGCCTGTATTTGCTGGATCGAGGACCTCCTCACCATCCTCCACTTGCTCCTGAACCTCCCTTCCACCTTTGTCTGTGTTGTTTTTGTCTTCAATGATCTCTTTCAGTTGCTCCGATGTAAGCGGGGCAGATGGGCTCATATTCCGCCGCTCCTCCAATTCATCCCAATGTTAGGTATTCCACAGACAAGCAACCATTGGAACGAATATATATGGACTCAATACAATCAATTCTATTCTTTCAATCAGAACTTACATTAATCCAAGCATCATTCTCTTGCCCACCATCCTCCTCTCCCTCATCTCTTCCACCCTCTTCAGAACCTTCCAAAGTCTATGTATAATGATTAGCAGTTGCGCACATCTAGCCTTAACACGGCTAGCGGGGAGTACCTTTGTCGGTCTAATTATGTGCACGGCAATCTGCTTCTCTGTCGCTCACTTAATTTCCACCAAACATATTTTCGGATTGTGTCCAAGTTACAACATGAAAGCCATTGAAAGGCACCAGTTGTACGAAATCTGGCCATATATGGGGTTCATTATCATTTGCCCATGTGTATATATTCCCATATACTCTTCTTCCAATTTGTCCTGCTCCAAGGTGCCCTTGAACATCGATGTCATAATGTATGGCTCTTTCGGGCCTCCGTTTTTGTCGATGAAATCAATCAGCTCCTCCCAGTGCCTCACATCTGTATATGAGGCTTGGAGTTGTTTAGGGGCTAGAACCATATCCTTGCCATTCGACACCCAGCTAATGACAACCATGAACGTTGTATTTGGCAACTTGGGGAGGGTACTTTCACCGTTTTGCTCGCGCGCTCGCCCAAATCCGTCGCCGGTCGCTGGTTGCCTCGCCTTCCTGTTTTCCTCGCCTCCCGAATTTCCCTTGCACATTTCATTAATAACATCTCCACCCACTACCGGTGAATCCACTCAGCATTATCGAAATTATCCAGCGGCAGCGAGACCTCGAATGTCTCCAAAAAATCTGCAACCTCCGTCTCCCAGGGCAGGGGTCCATCTCGAAACTGCTTCAAGCAGTTCTGACCCCGGATCATGGACCGATGCTTCTTCTCCAAGAACCCAGCCACCCATACTTTCTTCCAGTTGTTGAACGCACTATAGTTGGCCTGCCCCATCTTTTTGGCAAATTGCGTCATGGAGAATTCGGTTTGCTTCAAGCTGACTAGCGGTTTGCTTTCTACACCGCCCAAGTCCGAAGAATCATCGCTCTCATCATCTGCATCATACTGGTCGTAGGACAACTCCGGCAATGGGGGCAATTCTGCAATACTTGCGACATCTGTTTTCTGCGGTTCCGGGGGTGGCTGGAATCGTTTGGTTGGGAGCCTAGTCGGGAGTCTCCTAGGTGCGCCGGAAGGAGGTTCAGGTGGAGGATTAGAGCTGGAAGATGTTGGCTGATTGACTGGATGGTTTTCCGGCGGTCCTGGAGGTACTCTCGGTGCTCCTGGAGATTATGGCCATTGTCCTGGAATCTGCGAAGGGGGGAACATTTGAGACCCACTATAACCACCTTGGTGGAGGTCATATCCTTGCCATGGTGGCCTATAACTTTGATATCCTTGCCTTGCGCTGGTAGTTGGTTGCGAACTGTGTGTCATGTTGAATGAAGAGTGCTGATACAACTGTGGAGCGCCTGGAAATGGCTGCTGTGAAGTTGGGTAACCATACCCATGTGGCGGTTGATATTGATTGGTTTGTTTCCCAAATGGACTGTCTTTGCCAGTGGCAGTTCGTGAACTGTTTTCCAATGTGTCTGAATTGTCTTCACAGCGTTGTTGCGTGCTAAATAGGCCATCTGGACGAGCCATGTTCGCTGTCTTCAGTGGAGATCCGTTCGTCGACATCTTCTGTGAACAAAGATGGTGGTAAACTACTATAGATGTGAGAAATGATATAGAATAAATCAGAGTATGGTTGAGTATATTGCACGTAGCAGTGACCTTCGGCGGAACGAAGGGCTTCTTATATCCCATTCCATTGTCACGAACTGTGGTGTTTCACTCCACCTTCGATCCATGAAACCAACCCGGCTGAGAAAAAGAAACCTTAATCACACACATCCCACCTTTCTTTGTTATATGCTCGAATCCATATAGTAGGAGATTGGATAGGTGCTCACCTTCATACGCTTCCATGACTTCACAGATCATAGACGGGATATGATATGATATCTCCAGCAACCCAAGAAGAACTATATCCAGTATGAAGGTTAGCACGACTAGGAATGTTGCACATAAGTTGTGTGTGTACGACCTAGCAACCTCACTCAATAGGAGGCCTGTGAGTCGAGCAGCAACAGTGCTTGCTTCCTATTGAACTCCTTGTCTAAACATCATTGTTCTACTCAGGATCCACGCTCCAGTCAAGGATTGTTACTGAAGCAACCATCCTAACAGTTCTGGATGATCATTGGGCGGGCATACAGCTAGCTACGAAGCTCACCAATTCATTGTTGTAAGACGATCTACCTTCATTTTCTGCTGCTCGGAGGCTCGAGCATATGTATATACTCACAATGCCGCAATGACTTAGTATAGTGTAAGGCACATCGTGGTGATTGCAGTGATGACAAAAGAAACCTTCTCTTCTCTGCGAACGACTTTCAGCAGACGATGTGTATGATTATTGTGCGGGATATGATATATATATCCTGGTTTATGAAGAAAGCTGATTGTAAGGTGACTTTATTTTACCCCGCATTTGGCAGGGTGCAATGTGGCTTTGAAACGCTAAACTGAGTTAGCTCGCTTTCAAACCAATATCCCTGAGGCTCTAAATCACCCCCTGAAGCATCATCGAGATTCATCCGAATACGTGTTCACTGACCATTCCTCGAATAGGGTCAACACTCACCAGAACCATGTTAAGTGCTTTATCTGCAAAAAGACATTTTTCGACGAGAACCGACTCGAGGCTCACTATCAACAATGTCACCCAATATCGATGAATGAAGAGCTATTACCTGACGGGATTTTACCTCCTGCAGTCTGGGATCGACCCGAGCCATCATGGTTTGACTTCAGTCGGTCCACCTGAATGGCCATTGATGAACTAGTCAACTAATGATCTAACCACAGACAATGTACCTGGTGCACCACCACCTGAAGATACTCCCAACGATGAAACTATAGACCCCCAGAAGCCAGATCTGACTTGTACCCCTGATCCGACAAAGATGAAGGCTCATAGGCAGGTAGTTGGAGTGGATAATGCGGAAGGGAAAGCATATGGCAAAGCAACTGGATTGTACAACAAGCATCGCAAGTACTCAGAACAATGGAATCCATGGCATCCTTTTTAGTCAGCACATAACTTTCAACAGGCTCAATCATTTAGCCAGCAAACGAAAACGTGGATAGATCAACATCTGAGGCGTGGACTGGACAACTACAAAATCGAATCATTCCAATTAGCAGATGCCCTGCGAAAGCTCCTCTCTCAACTCGATTTCGGGTTTGGCGATGATAGTTGGATTGAAGATGACTCACATATCTTCGGAACATCACACTAAAGGGACATTTTCAAATGTATCCAGTTCCTTTTGGCAAATCTCACATTTCAGGTGCACCTCGATTTTGAACCGGTGCGCCTCGCAGACTCAGAAAATTGCTGAATACACAGCGAGATGACAACGGGCGATTGGTGGTGGGATACGCAAGATCTGCTACCTGCCAGAGCGACAATTGTGCCACTCATATGTGCATCCGACAAGACTCACTTGACCAATTTCTCGGGCGATCAGCATGCCTGGCCGCTGTATCTCACGATTGGTAATATTCGAAAAGATATCCGCCGTACACCTAACAAGTGCACCTGGATTGCTGTTGGGCTGATCCCCTGCCCCCAGAAAGGTGCCAACAATGCTGACGAGGCATGGCATTCTGCGGTTGGAACCGTGCTGTTACGGGGGTCCTTAGACCCAATAATCAATACAACATTTATTGAACTAAGTACAGCCGCCTATCCAAATATCTCTTTCTCTCCTCGTCTTATCCTAAGACTCAACTTCTCGTTCCTGTACAACGAGAACTCCCACTCTAAACCTATACCACAGACCGTCTCCTCTGTAAATATAAATTACTCTTCCTCGTCGAACAACAGGTCCTCGGAAAACTCCTCAAATGGTACCAAGCTGGTGTTCAGATACCGTAGTACCAGGTAGTCGATGTTCTCGAGTTGTACGAAACGAAAAACCACCCGGTAGGTGTGGATTAAATTGTGCTCGTGTAAACTGAACAGATGATTGCCGAACAACTCGACAACCTGTTGAAGCGCATACTCGGATTGTGTATACCTGTGTCCGGGCATATAACGGATAATTGTGTAAGTTGATTAAAGAAGAAATAGTGGCAACTATTTCTTAACATGTAGATAGATAGATAGAATTCTTAATAATATTTTAAGGTCGTCTTCGGGGTTCTCTGAAAGCTAACTTGCTCGCTGCTGTCCTCAAATTCCTTCGACCAACGCTGACTGTGTATAGCCCGTGCTTCCTCATAGCGGTGATAGCGTTATCTCGGCCACGCCCCCTTTGCGCCCGGTGACAACTCGCCACAACATCCTCAGGTAATTGTACTCATGCAATGTGGTTTAAAAGCGTTACACTCCTGATTGCGATCAGGCCATCCATTGTGCGATATCAGCTTATCTGTTTCACCTCAGACATCCTTTGCATCGTACGAGTCGGTAGTTGGAACATCTATCACCCAAGTGATAATGCGTGCGCCTCTTAATCCCTCATGCTCATGAGTTATTAATTGCGTCATAGATTGAATCGGCGACCAACCGATACTATGCCAACGTAGATTAAAGACGCGTAAGCTCGTATCCGATACGAGGTTACATTGCGATCCAGACTACCAGAGTCAACTTAGTAGTGCTCGCTCTAGGCACATTGCCTACGTCATTAATCCCTCAGTTACGTCATGCTAAGGTCGAGACTTCTCTCCAGACCGGAACGTGCTTCTCTGGATCCCATCCCGCCTCCGGGTGGGGAGAAGAGCTCTCTTAATCACATATGACTAACAACTGCTGTGTGTGATTACCACACATGTCCCGCATAGTATCCGGGTGTGTGAACAAAGTACCCACACTTCGCACGACCAACATGTACTCTCCTCTCAGAGCATGTTGCTGACCACTTGAACATTCACACGCATAGGTGTTTTGCATATCGTAGATATGTGTGCATCTTGTATCATAATTCAAGTATCATTATCGCTGCTAAGGAACTACCCCTAACACGTGCTGTCCCCACTCCGGAATCTTGACATAACTGGTCCCGGCTTGAAATGGAATTGTGCTGATGGATTCCAGCGACAATGTTACCCTCTGTTGGCTGCCTGGGTCGGGGATTATCCAGAACAAGTCATGATTGCTCAAGTCTCATATGGCTCATGCCCAATGTGTGAAATTCCTAAAGGTGCGCCGATGGGACATTCCACTATTTGACCACTCGATAACCCGAGAGATCAGGATGTTCACTCGGAGCGTCTGGACGAAACTAATATCGATATTGTGCACAATCTTGGTGTACATCCAATCCGCAACCAGTTCTGGCAATACCCTTTCTGCAATGTATATCGCCTTTGTCAGCCTGATGAAATGCATCAGCTGCTCCTGGGTTTAGTTAAAGACTTATTGCACTGGCTGCTCAAATACCTGAAAGCTAGAAATGTCAAGGATCAATTTGACAATCGATTCACATCAGTACCACGATATCCTGGCCTCCAGCTCTTCTCTAAACCATTCGATTCAATCAAAAGCAGCCCCTGGCAGGGAAAAGAGATCCGGGGCATGATCAGTACACTGGCAGTGAATTGAGCTCCAATTCTTGACTGCTGCAAGGATGACTGGATAACTCCAGCGGAAACAGCCTCTGATGAAATGGTGATGGGAGCAGTGCTGGCATTATGTGAATTCTCTCTACTTGTCAGCCAACACAATCACTCTGACCAATCCCTCACAGCAATAGATGATGCGCTGAACCGTTTTTACAAGATGAAGGGGGCTTTTCGAGAACAGAAAATGTCGAAGTCTGCGAAGGCCCAAGTGGATGAACTGTTGGCAAGAGAATCCCATTAGTTACGAGAACAAAAGATTCATAAAATGCGTGGTGCAATGGAGGTTCAGGTGTACAGGGCTGAAAAGGTTACAACAACAAACCGAAGGCAATTCCAGGTGCGCCTGGATCGAGCCCGACAGGTGGCAACCATATGGTCAGATGCTGATCGGCAGAGTGCAAAAGAGCGATTGGAGCGCGAATTCCATCAGGTGACACCTGTCAAATGCAAGCTTTTCGATAAATCATTCCAACATCATAAGCGACAACTATTGCAGGAAGTTGGGACTGAAGTAACTGGTCCCAGAAGCACATTCGCCAAAAAACTTACTCAAATGAAAACTGCTGCGGAAGAAGAGGTGTATGGAGCGGCAAACATGACAGCCGACAAGCGTGTGGAATTTCAGGTCCGTCTATTTGATGCTGAGACTGAAGCCACCACCTTGAGTATCGCTGATACGGACCGCATTGCGAATCAGCTGGACAGAGTGATTTATGGTGTCACTTCGAATGAGCAGATGCGTTTCAAGAAGGAATTCTCCATCCGCTTGATCGAATTTGAAGCTTGGTGGCAGGCGATTGGCGTTCAGCAGCTCCGGGAAACCATTGAACAGCGTGTAATCTATTTGGGATATTCAAAGATGCATCTTGTGAGCTAAATATCAGAGTCAATTCGGCAAATGGGTTCTGGCGACAATTTCACCACTGATATTTCTGAACGGCTGCATATCGCCAATGTGAAAGAGGCATATCGATCTACAAATAAAGTCAATTATATTTGACAGATGCTCAAGCACAATGACCGGTGTACCAGTCTTGACTATATGGAGGATACTCTGTCTCATCTTGCCCTCCAAGGCTGGTACGATATTGACTGTGCAAAAGGTTTCAACCTCCTATCAGCTGCCGATAAACGGCGAAATACTCACAGAGCCCATCTCTCACACATCCAGCATTGCCAGGAAGAGCGATTTTTCCGCCCCGTATCACAACAGGTACATCATTTGAGAGAAACCCATGTCTGCGGTGTGTGCAGAAGTATCAAATTAACCTCAGGCAGAGATGCATCAGAAGATTTTGGAATTCCCAACTTTGGTCAGCGATTCCGTGCACAAATTGAAGAGGACTGGGGACACGAGGTTTGTGGACTGGTGCTCGGATATGATCAGAATGTACTCATAGACAGTATATTTATTAAACTTCACAAAGGGCTGTGGTACTACCGTCAACCATTTCACTGCCCTACATCTGTTGAGCATCTGGGACTTGATTGCAAGGTAGAATATACCAATGCCAACCAAGGGATCTTGCCTGAATCTCATAACATCTGGGTCCAATATACGGAAAGTGACCTCGATAACACCTTCCAAGGCCGTGTTCCTTCTTTTCCTCTATTATACTTTAGCTGGACTCCACCGAATCAGATCCTCCAATTTGAAGAGTGCCTGCCCGCCGGAAAAACGATACTAACCTTTTCTAAGAGGTGCAAGAAGACTGAACAATGGATATTACGTCCTCAACCTCAAGAATACGCGGTGGTGATTCCAACCAAGTACAAAGATCCGCATGGTTGGGCTGATTGTGTTGACGGGTTTATCCGGGTTGTCAAACAGACTGATAAGATGCATATTGTAGCTGTCGGAGCAATTGTTGGACCAGCACATTTGGTGCGAGAGAATGCTGCATCTGATAGAATCGATAGCGTATGGCTTGTAAATAATCATGTGGATTCAGATACCTACTTGACTGTATATTAAACTTACATGCCTGGATCAAGGTGTGCAGGAGGAAGATTGATAATTGAATTGTACTATTTGACTTAAACATTATAATTATCACTCCCTGAGAGTATGCCTCCAGGTTCGAGGTGCACCAGAATAGTCCTGGAGATGCGGCCAATACTCCCAATACTCCCAATAGCTCCGAAATTTGCACATTCGAATACTTTGATTTCGTAGCGTTTTGAACACACCTATACACTGTTCAGGATATTCTTGTATTCGGTTCCACAACTTCCGGAGTATTCAAAGCACTGGTGAAGTAGTCTCGGAGCACCTGAGAGCACATCGCTTTGCATTCAGCCTATCTGGGAGCATCTGGGAGCATCTGGGAGCATCTGGAAGGATCTGTGTGGCTGTTCAGAGTTGCTGAGTTGTTTGGTTATGACTTCCAAACCATTTTACATTTTGTTGATGAGGAGGCTGTGATCAAGTGAACTCAGAGATACACTTGGAGGCCGTGATCGAGCAAGTTGGGAGATGTACTTGGAGGGGGGGATCAAGTTGAACTCAGAGATGCACTAGGAGGCCGTGGTCAAGCGAGTTTGGAGATGCATTGGGAGGCCGAGATCATGTAACTTACAGATGCACTTGGAGGCTGTAATCGAGCGAGTGTGGAGATGTTCTTGGAGGCTATGATTGTGTAACTCAGAGATGCACTTGCAGGCCGTGATTGAGCGAGTTTGGAGATTCACTTGGAGGCTGTGCTCAAGCGAGTGTAGAGATGCACTTGGAGGACATGATTGATCGAAATTGGAGGTTGTCGATCTGGAGGCAGTAGATCAGGAGGGAGGTGCGATGGCAGCTGGGACTCTATGCATTGGATAACTAGATATTGAGGGAATGTAGAGAGTTGAGTACAATAAGGTCCGTTGAGAGATGAGGGATTGGCTGGGAGCGGGAGACAGTCGAACCTGGGATGATGAGTACTCGGTGTATATAGTACTCGGTATATGCAGTACTCGCTGTATGCTGTACTCGGTGTTGACACCTGATCATGGCATGGAGAGATAGAGATCGATGACTTAACTTTGTGTTCTTAGGTGATGGTAGAGACAGAGAGAGATTGGAAGGAGATGGGGGAAATTATCATGAGAAACTGGGACTTGTGAGAATTTCATGTGGGAGTCAACTGACCATTCCTGGTACGGCAGGTACTAGTCCCAATCCAGGGGGTAAAGACACCGATACGAGGTCTTCTAAACGCAATCTGGCAAGTCGTACCCCTAACATCTCATATCCGCTCGTATCCTCCCTATCGTTCCCATTTTCATCGCACATCTCTCTTTCTCTACCATCATCGTAGAACACAAAGTTAAGTCATCCCTCTCCTTCTCTCCATCCCATGATCATGAGTTAACACTGAGTACAGCATACACCCAGTACAGCATACACCCAGTACAGCATACACCCAGTACAGCATACCCGGAGTACAGCTTACATCAAATACATCATACCCCGAGTGAATCATCCACCCAGGATTGTCTGTCTTCCCTTCATTCTCACGATTACGAGTTGACCCCTGAATGTAGCTTCAGCCTCTGCCGTGCCTACCTCGAAGATCGACTGCCGCAGCCAGTTCTCCATGAGAGGTGAATGGTAAAGTCACCTCATCACATTCCCACAGTTGCGACTTAACTAACTGATGGATAGAGTCTCAGCACACGGCGCGCCTCCTATCGACCGGCTCCAAGAACTCCTACAATCACTCTCGATCATGGCCTCCAGGTGCATCTCCATACTCGCTTTATTACGGTCTCCAAGTGCATCTCCAAACTCGCTCGATTACGTTCTCCAAGTGCATCTCTGGGATCACTTGATCACGGTCTCCAAGTCCATCTCCAAAGTCGACAGATTATAGCCTCCTAGTTCGCACAATTAGGGCCTCCCAGTGCATCTCCAAACTCGCTCGATCACGGCCTCCAAGTGCATCTCTGAGTTCACTCTATCACGTCTTGCCAGTCCATTTCGAAACTCGCTCAATCACGGCCTCCAACTGCATCTCCAAACTTGCTCGATTACGGCCTCCAAGTGCATCTCTGAGTCCACTAGATCGAGGCCTCCCAGTGCATCTCAACACTCACTCGATCACAGCCTCCAAGTGCATCTCTAAGTTTGCACAATAACCGCCTCCAAGTATATCTTTGAGTTCACTCGATTGTCATCTTGCGGCGCTCCGCGAATTGCTCTCATCCACCGCCAGCAGACAGTCCAGATATACCGTGTGTAGATGGGTAGCTATCTAGATACATAGATAAATAGATGAGAATACACACTGAATACATGAGTTTTAAAAATCGTTAAACAATAAGTAGTAGCTATGATTTCCAGGCGCACCTGCAGTGTTCCCAAAGAAGATGTTGTTTCTCCCAGACTGCTCTACAGTGATTCGAGGTGCTCCCAGGCTTGTCGCCAGCACTCCCATCCTTGACGTCTACGCTCCCAAGTGCTCCCAGGCTTGTTGTCGGCACTCCCAGTCTTGTCGCCGGCGCTCCCAGGTGCTCCCAGGTGCACCTACAGGCCACTGCGTCGGATCAGTCAACTCTGGGAGTTGACCACCGTGGGATTCCGGTCCGACAACTCTCAGACACTTCCAGAGGATCCCAGTGACATAATTAAATTTTGCTGTTGGATCTCTCTTTCGCATTCACAGTTTTCGTCTCTGTTTGGGTATCCCAGTTCGCACCTGATGGATTCTGGGAAGCTGTGGTGTTATCCCTTGGCTGTCTTTTTTACTGTTTCGAACTGTGTAGATGACGTGTACTGACGAATGCAGTAATTTAGTCGCTCAATTTGACTGCTGACCAGCCTGACTGCGACTCTGACAGCAGCCACTCTGACAGCAGCCACTATGATAACATCCACTCAGACAGATGCCCTCTGACAACAACTCTGACAACAATCTGACAACAGCTCGGACAGTATCTCGTCACAGAGTTTGCCAGGATTATGCCCTGTGGGCAAAAAGTCGTTATTGTTTAACAATGCGAAATCTCGATTGGTAAGCACTCTTCAAGCATATCACCCAGCAGGAACTCTACCAATGTGGTGAAACGGCGGAGCTAGAGGACAGAGAGACCATCGTGAACACGACACCGCACCTCTCCCGGCGCTCCAAAAGGCATTCATTGGAAAGAGTGGTTCTGGCTCAACAAGCATAGGAAGAGGGTAAGATAGGATGACAGCAGCTGGATGTGAGGATCCACGCAGCGGTGTGGATCTAAGAAGTGCCGGACAGGGCGAGTGAGATCAAAGGATGCGAACCATGGAGTGCGTAATTTGTCGTATAATGGGATGAGATGATATGAGATCATACGAGACAAGATACAAGATGTGATCCATGCTATCTGACCCAGGGTCTCCCTAATTAACACCCCCCTTCACTCTGTCTATCTCCGCCACCCCTGATCCCCACAAGCCCCTGTCGCCCAATCTGTCTCCATTATCCCTGTATCTCCGTACACCCGCCGTAGTTCAGTCCTCTGCCAAGCTCAGCAGTGGTGGTGATGGGAAATGGGTTTTCCCGCCACACCATCAATGCGATACCAGACGACTGTTTTGGCACTTGCTAAAACCCAGTTGAAGTGACACCCAGACGTGAAAGTATACAGAAATCCCATAATACCGATATCAGGTATGACTCATCCCCAAAGACATAAAGAAGAGAAGAATATATATATGTAGTACAGAAGCACAATGGTCCTTTCCAACAAGATATCAATGACATCTGGGTGTATGCTCAAGTGTGTGGTTGGTGCGTATTCACTTCGGAGATATGAGAGTGACTTATAATGCTGAAGAGGGATGGTTTAATGGATTCGAACATGAATCTGATGTTAGGGGTTCTCCCCAAATAGCGACAATGATGCTTGATTACGGTTACAGGATGCTCACATATCCACGATATACATAACGCCTATGCATGTACATTCAAGTGGTCAGTAATATGCTCTTTACTGGGAGTTCATATTAGTCGCCCAAAGAGTGGGTACTTTGTTCACACCTGGATACTCTGCGGGACATTCATGGGAATCATGCACGGCAGTTGATAGTCAAATTCAATTAAGATAACTCTTCTCGCCTACCTGTAATGGGCACGGACTCGGAGAGGCACCTTCCGGTCTAGAGAATAGTCTCGACCTTAGCATGACTTAACTGAGGGAATATTGATGTAGGGATTGGCCTGGAGTGAGCGCTACTCGTTCACTCAAGTGGTCTAGATTGCAATGTAACCTCGTATCGGATACGAGCTTATACCGCAATAATCTATGTTGGCATACTGTTGGTTGGTCGCCAATTGAATCAATGACGCAATTAAATAACTCACATGCATGAGAGATTTAAGAGGCAATAAGCATCATCAACTTGGTTGGTAGATGTTCCAACTACTGATTCGTACGATTGCAAGAGATATCTAAGGTAGGATAAGCTGATATCGAGCAATGGATGGCCTGATTGTGATCAGGAGTGTAAGGCTTTCAAACCACATTGCAGAGACGCGATAACAACGGATTATCATGGCAAGTTATCACCGCGCGTTAGGAGAGCGTGGCCAAGATCACGCTATCACACCTGAGGAAAAACGAGGGCTATACAGAGCCAGCATTGGTTGAAGGAATTAGGGGGACATCATCCACAAGATTAGCTTTCAGAGAACACCGAAGACGATCTTAAAATATTATTAAGAATTCTATCTACCATTTCCATCATTACTACCATTATCCATCTCCGCGACCAGGTGACGTATGTCTGGACAACGATTGACACAATCCGAATACACTCTCCAACAAATTGTCAGGTTATTTGGCACACCAATTTCTCAGTTGGCTGAAGTTGGTTTAACCCGCACTTACCTAGACGTTTATCGTTTCTGTCAACTTGAGAATATCGACTACCTGGTGTTGATATAACTGAACACCAGCGCATTACCATTCGAGGAGTGGGCAGAGGAGTGGTTGCATGATGGGGAAGTCCAATCTTCCTATACAAAGGAAACGGCCTTTGGAGGAGTTTTGATTTAGCGCGCTCTTGCGTAATGGAGCAAGAGGTTCAGTCTTAGGATAAGACGTGGAAAGATAGAGATCATTAGATAGGCAGTTGTACTTAAATCAATAAATATTGTATTGATAATTGGGATTAAGAACCCCAGTAACATCTGACTTGGCATGTGTGTCATGGGCTTTTCTGCAGTGACAATACGTCGAGTAGCCACCGCTCTCTTCACCCCATCAACCTGTATATTATCCTGGAACCGGCACCATTGGAAGCTTCGGAATGAGTGGCCAGTTGTGGTAGGCATTGTAGGGTAGTTAGGTTGTGATTATTGTGGGTACAAAATGAAATTCCAAGCCCTACCAGAGTATTAATTTTAGTACCTGTGTACTGTAGTACTGCACAACCTATATATATACTCCACCTCTCAACATACAGTTGCCATGATTAGCAGAAGTAGAACACAGTAAATTACAATGGGTCTGTGACTTTGATTGATCTACCCAATCACCGGCCCACACAGTAAACTTCAATGGTTCCATGACATTGATTCATCCATTTCAATCACAATGCCCAGTGGGGAGTAAAATATGACAATTGAGCACAACTCGGCTCTGACAAGGTCGGACAGACAGGTAGCTCTGACAAGATTACTCTGACAAGGTCGCTCTGACAATGTCGCTCTGACATGGTCACTCTGACAAGGTCTCTCTGACAAGGTCGCACTGACAAGGTTGCTTTGACAGGTTGTTCCAATAGGTTGCACTGATGTGTCCATTGTGCTCATCTAACAAGCACAGTGCCAACTTCGTATAGCCGACATTAACTACATCCTCCACTTTTGACCTAGGAATACTAGTGGTCATCAACCAGATATGGCATAAAAGCTGCCTGCAGGGTCAAACCAAACCTTTCTCAGCTGCCTCTGTATGAATATGTGGGCCTAACCACTAACCAACATGAACTACTACCTGTAGGGATATGCATCGTCCTACACTTGACAGGGTAAGTTACCTTCTGAATGTTCTTCGCAAACTACTTCCATTCATTGGAGACATCTGTAAAATGTAAATTGGTCCGGAAGCAACATACAATCCTACCAGACACTCCAGGTGACCTCACAAGTGCTTTGAAGTACTTCCAGATGCTCCCAGACCCCCCTGGAGCTAAGCAATGTGCTCTCAGACTCTGCAAGAGCATCCTCAGGATGCTACAAGATTTGACTTATAGGACAGTTAAATGTTGGAGCTCCTGAGACATCTGCGGCAATCTGCGGGAGACTTCAAGAGCAGCTTAGACCACTGCACAGCAGTGTGGAAGTCTTGGTGCTATAGTCTCATAGCCGTGGTTCTTACACAACCATGAGGCATTTCGTCTTATCATATTTGGCATTGTTACAGTCACAAGATTCACTACAACCTTATATGACATGCATTATTTATATCTCTATATATATATACCTACAGTCAATGTGCCCACAGATTGTAGTCGAGCATAACTAGAGGTGCACATTAACGCGCATTCGGAGAACTTAGAGATGTACCACTTGGAGGCCGTTGTGGTGAAACGATGGAGTGAGAAGGCAGAGAGCCCACCATCAATACTCCCCCGCACCTCTTGTGACATTGATACAGAATTCATGAGAAAAAGGAGTTCTGATTTGATAAGACACGACATTGCCTGCGAACATATGATATGACCCGGTGTTGAGGATCCACCGAATTGCGTGGATCCAAGATATGCTGGCCACTGCGAGTGAGAGTTAAACTTGGGAAAGATAGAGAGTGTACTTTCATTGTATGATAAGATGAGGTGGAAATAAGATGATGTCTATCAACTCCAGGGTCTGCCGAATATCTACTCCCTGTTCCTCTATCCACCTCTATTACTACTGTACTTCTGTACAGCTGTCGTCACTCCTGAAAGATGTACCTGGAGGGTGTGATCTGGTGAGTTTGGAGATACACTTGGAGGCCATGATCATGCGAACTTGGAAGCTGTGAGTGAGTGAACTTCGAGCTACATGCTGGGATCATAATCAAGCGAGTTTGGAGATACGATTGGTGCCTGTAATAAAGCCAATGTGGAGATGCACTTTGAGGCCGTGATCAAGCGAGATTGCCGGAGTACTAGGAGGCGGTCAATGTAGAGGGGATAGTTCCGGAGGGAGGTGCGACGGAAGCTTAGACGCTATTCATTGGGTAACTTGTAATTGTGGGAATGTAGCAAATTGCGCACAACTTAGTCTGCCAAGGGATGAGACTGGCTGGGAGTGGGTGATGGATGATGTAGTATGCTGTGTATGCTGTACTCGTTGTTAACTCTTGATCATGACATGCAGAGATAGACAGCGATGGCTTATCTTGGTGTTCTTCGGTGATTGTAGAGTTGAGGACGAGACAGAGAGAAATGGGAGGACATGGGGGTAATGTTCATGAGAAACTGGCACTTATAAGAATTTCGTATCCAAGTCAATTAACCATCCTCGATTCACCACATACGAGTCCAGATCCAGCGTTTAATTACACTGATACAAGGTCTTCCCAACCCAATCAGGCAAGTCGTACCGCTTGAATTCTAATATTCGTTTGTATCCTCCACATCGTTCTCATCTTCATCCGCATCTCTCTTTTTCTCATCCCTAACTCTACCATCCTTGCAACACACCAAGTTAAGTCATCCCTCTCTATCTCTCAATGTTATGATCATGAGTTCACACCGAGTACAGCATACAACAAGTACACCATCCCCCCAAAATTGTTTGTCATCCCTTCATTCTCCTGATTATGAGTTGACCCCTGGATGTAGTTTCATATTCCGGCAGGCCTCCCTATGAAATCGACTGCCATCAGCCTGCTCTCCATGAAAGCTCAATGGCACAGTGAGCATGTCACATTCCCACAGTCGCGAGTTAAGTAACTGATGAGTTAAACCTCAGGAAAACACAGTTCTGTGAGGGCGGAATGGGTGAGTCAGAGTTCATGGGATGTGTCAAATCCGTTAAAGACTCCCCCGTGGCCGATTACTCTGCGCCTGGAGTCAATACAATGTGTTGCGTTTCGTATCGCCCTCCGATCCCAGTTTGGTAGTGTCATCTCGCACATTCGGTATCCTAATGCAAATACACACTATGGCGTTGTGGCCATCCGTGACCAGAAGTCAGATTGGGGTAACTGGGTACCTCAGCAAAATGTAAATCGGTCCACAAGCTACACTCACACCTCCCAGACACTCCGGTTGCCTTCACCAGTGCTTCTATGTACTTCCAGTTCCTCCCAGGCCCCCCTGAGGCGTTGCAAAGTGCTCTCAGACTCTGCGAGAGCATTCTCAGGTGCTCCTGAAAGCACCTGCAGTGATGGAGGTGCATTCAGGACGCTATGAGATTTAACAATTAGGATAGTCAATTTTTGCAGCAGCTGTGACCGCTGCGCAGCTCTGTGGGGGACCTGTTACTGTATTCTCAATGGAGTGGTTCTCAGGGTTCCATAAGCACAAGGCATTTCGTCTATCATGTTCATCTTTGTTACACTCACAAGATTCACTACCTTGTAATGTGGCATGTACGATGAAAGTATGGCTAAATATATATATACGGTTAATCAGGCCACAGAAGGTAGTCGAGCATGATCTAAGGAGAACCTGGAGACGGCAATTGAGAGCACCAAGAGATGCACCACTTGGAGGCGATCGTGGTGATACAACAGCACTGGATGGTGGTGAGCCGACCATCGACATTCTTCCCCACCGCTCACCACATCCAAACGGAATTCATGAAAGAAAACGGTTTTACCTCGAGGAGCCTAGGAAGACAGTGGGAAGATAAGATAGTACCCGGCAGTGAGTATCCAGGCAATTGCGTGGATCCGGATGAACTGACAATGAGATGATGTCTATCTACCCCAGGGTGTCCTGAATAAGTACTCGCAGTTGCTAACTCCACCTCCATTACCGCAGTATCTCCATACACCCACTGTTGGTTATAATCGATGTACTTGCTTGCCGTGATCAGGAGAGTTGAGAAATTCACTTGGATGGTGTGATCGAATGAAGTCAGGCATGCACTTGGAGGTTAGGTTCTGGTGACCTCATAGAGACACTCCAAGACCGTGATCGAGCGAGTGTGGAGATGCACTCGGAGGCCGAGATATAGTGATCTCAGAGATACACTTGGAGGCCGTGATAGTGTGAGTTTGGAGATGCACTAGGGGGCGGTGATGGAGTATGTTTGGAGATGCGCTTTGAGGCCGTGATGGAGCGAGGTTGCAGATGCAATTGTACACCGAGATTGAGTCAACTCCAAGATGCACTGAGAGGCCATAATAGAGCAAGTTGGGAGACGCACCTGCTGGCTATGATCGAGCGAGATTAGAGCAGTACTTGGAATCGGTCGATCTGGAGGGAGGCACCACGGCAGCTGAGACTCCATTCATTGGTTAACATTTCATTGCGGGAGTGTAGAAAGTTGGGTATAATAACATCCGCTGAGAGCTTGGAATCTGGGTAGGAGTGGTAGCCTCTTGATCTTGGGATGATGCTGTACATGATGCATGCTGAACTCGATGTTAAGTCATGATCATGGCATGGAGAGATTGAGAGGGATAACTTAACTTAGTGTTCTTAGGTGATGGTACAGTTGAGTACAAGAAAGAGAGAGATCTGCAAACATGGGGGAAATCATTATGAGAAACCGGGACTTGAGAGAATGTTGTGACTGAGTCAATTTCCCATACCCGATATGGTAGGTACCTGTCCCAATCTGGAGCGTCATAACACCAATATGAGGTCATCTACACAAAATCACGCAGGTTATACCCCTGATTCCCCATGTCTGCTCGTATCCTCCATATTGTTCCCATCTTCACCCCCCATCTCCCTCTTCCTTGTCCACAACTCTACCATCATTGCAAGATCATAAAATTAAGTCATCCATCACTATCTCTCGATACCATCTTCATGAGTTAACACCGAGTACAGCATATGCCAGGTGCAGCATACACCAAGTGCAGCATACATCATGCTCAGCATACACCAAGTGCATCATACACCAAGTGCAGCATACACCAAGTGCAGCATACACAATATGCAGCATACACCTAAGAATGTCTTTCATCCCTTCATTCTCTTGTTTTCAAGTTGATGCCTGAATGTCACTTCAGCTTCCAGCCTACCTCCCGAAAAAACCACTACCACCAGTCAGTTCTCCATAACAGCTGTAAAGGTAACTTCACCTTGTCACATTCCGACGGTTTTGAGTTAACTTACCAATAAATAGAGTCTCACCAATTGGTTCGCCTCCCATCAACCACCTCTAGATCGATCACCTCCAAGTACTCCTCTAATGTCCCTCGATCATAGCCTGCAGCAAGTGCATCTCTAAACTCGCTCGATTACAGCTTGTAGTGCATCACTGAGTCCACTTAATCTTGGGCTTCTAGTGCATGTCCAAACTTGCTTGATCATGGCCTCCCAGTGCATCTCTGAGTTCATTCAAGCTCAGTTTCGCATTCTATCTCCCAACTCACTTGATCACAGCTTCAAAGTGTATTTCCAAAATCGCTCGAACATGGCCTCAAAGTGCTTCTCCAACCGCAGTTGATCACGGCCTCCCAGTACATCTCTGAGATTACTCAAGCTCAGTCTCCAATTGCATCTCCAAACTTGCTCGATCACAGCCTTGGAGTGTGTGTTCAATTGATCATTATCATCAGGCACACCTCGAAGTACTCTCAATTACTGTGTGCTGCCAGTCCAGATATACTGGGTGCAGATTGGTAGCTATATAGATACATAGCTACATAGATGAGAACACAAACTAAATGCAAAAATTTTGAAAATCGTTGAATGATATGTTGTAGCTATCATTTCCAAGTGCACCAACAGCATTCCCAAAGAAGATGTGTATCCCAGACTGATCTGCAGTGATTCAACGTGCTCCCTAGTACTCCCAGGTGCAGCTGAAGGCCACTATATTAGTCCAGGAAACACGGGAAGGGTGTTATTCTCCTTCGGAGGGTGAGAGGTTCCGTCAGAGCTGTCAGAGCCGACCTGAACAGCCGGGTGTTTCTGATGGAAACCAGAGTCGTTGCTGATGAGTCTCAGCACCCGGCACGCAGTCCTTTAACCCTATCTAAGTTCTGGTCTCAACTTGCTCGAGTACGGCCATTAAGTTCGCACACTCACGGCCTCCAAGTGCATCTCCACACTCTCTCGATCACAGCCTGCATGTGCATCTCTCCGCTCCCACGATTTCCGCCGTCAAGTTGGCATGATCCCGGCCCCCCCATTTGCACAATCACGGATTCCATGTCAATTTCCCACCTCACTTGATCACGATCTCTGAGAGCGTCACTAAGTAACTCCAATTACTGCCTCCAAGTGAATCTCCAAATTCGCTCGATTACAACCTCCAAGTGTATCTCAAAACTTGCTCAATCATGGCCTCAGAGGGTATCTCTGAGTTCACTCGATCGTCATATTCATGTGCAACCCAAATGTGTCTTGAGCACAGCCTGCCACCATTCCAGATATACCATGTGTAGATGGGCAGCTATATTGATACATGGATGTTAGGGGTTGCCTTAACAGCGATAAGGATACTTGATTTATCAATACCAAATCAATATATATCTACGATATGCATAACTAGTGTTAGCAACGGTTCCAGTTTTGTACCCGGCCGGTTTTATAGGTCTGCGTGGCAACGGCCTTACCCCATCAAAAATCGACGATTTTTTAAGCGCAC
>Ga0307512_10002066_pt1 | contig 26391 bp, 23 predicted proteins | sample 14_EM_MG_FD_200267 | JGI IMG/M metagenome (GOLD analysis project Ga0307512, IMG submission 200267) | Populus trichocarpa ectomycorrhiza microbial communities from riparian zone in the Pacific Northwest, United States - 14_EM | ecosystem: Host-associated > Plants > Roots > Unclassified | place... | reverse complement strand
GCTTCACCGACAGCTTATCGTCTTGAAGTTGAGTTATTATTGCAATCAAACAATGAACAGGAGCAGATGGAGTTTTTCCACCAAGTCCATGGGCCCTTATAGACAGACTCAAGAACAAGCCAGAAGCAATTGGCTTAGCTAACATGACCAGCAAGCAATTCAAACCATCCCTCAACTGCTTTATGCAATAAATTTATTGATATCAATGGTAGTGGAAAATTGAAAGAATAGGAGTAGAGTACAAAAATCTTTGCATTGTTACAGAAGCACAAATTGAATGCCAGAAACAAGAGTGGGTAGTGAACAGTTCCGCAAGATGTACAAGGCTCATACAGCTCTCACGTTCTGTACTCTTGCGCTATAATTATATTTAGTTTACATGAAAACAAAACATAAACTCTACCGATATCGAGTTAATTTGAACCCATGAACTTTATTTGCTCCTGTACAGAGAAGCATACTAGAAGTTCTCTTGGCTCGCCACGTGTACAACCATGTTATGAGAGGAAAAAAATGGGGGCTTCGACTACTCCATCTGACTGGTCAATGCTGCTTCATCATCTTCAGCATCTAATTCTTGTTCCACACCTTTCACCTGCATGCATAAGATTTTCTTGAGTAAATATAACAGGAATGCAGAGAGGAGCCAAGATGTGATTCCCACTTGTAAGTTTTCCTAGCAATAATAGCCAGGTAATTAAAAAATGATGTTAAGCAAACTCATGGGCAATGGCAATGTAAAGTAATAAAGCAATGGAGGTGGCAACAGTGGGATGAATATGGAACTCAAGAGCTTAACAAGCAAGGAAGCTAGCAGTTTGGAAGCACAGAGATTAAGGAGGACATGCACAAATGTGTATACATATGTTCCTGTATAGAGAGAGACTGGAAGAAGAAGAATCCCTTAGCTGCCAATCTAATGTTTCTCTTAATTTCCAAGACCCATTTAATCCCTTGAGTTCTAGACATTAGAAATAGGATCTTAATCCCTTGAGTTCTAGACATTAGAAATTGTAGCACTTTCATCTTTCTAAATGTATTTTTTTAAAGACAAGACACGTTAATTACTTGTCAGCATGCACTTTAGAGCACAATAATATATCCAGAACACATCAGAAATAATAGCATCAACAAAATTCTGTACTTAACACAGGATAACACAGTTAGTGACCTGCACCACCAAATATCTTCAAGAACTAGTCAAGAATCGATTTAAGCCATGGTCTTTTTCTATTATCCTAAAGCTTTATAATCAAGTTCTAATGCTCCCGCCAAACGAGCATTAGCCTGCTGGTAAGTGCTATTAACTTTTGAAAATATGCAATTTGTCATTGCACTAATTCTCAATGGGCTTCGTTCTTAATTACTGTCCCTACATGCTTAAGTTAATGTGTAGTAAACTCAGAGACACAAATTACAGACACACAGACCAAAGTGAATTACTATTTGGCTGGTGGTGGATTTCCACATACCAAATTTTGAACTTCAGTGCAGAACCCTCTACAATGTCAGACAAAAGGTGTAATTTTGCATAGTTTAGAAATCTCAAAGATGATTTTCACTTTTTACCTCTGGTACATAATGCATCAGCATATTCTCTATTCCAGATTTCAAAGTGACAGATGAGCTCGGACAGCCACTGCATGCTCCTTGCATTTTCAATTTGACTATTCCAGTTTCCCTGTAGAGGGCAAACATACAGATTTCAATTAATGATAAGTAACAAAATAGATTGTTCATTCAATATTCTATGAACATGTTTAACCAAGAGAAGAGAAACCTACTCATCAAAACCCTGATACTCAATATCTCCACCATCGTCCTGCACTGCTGGTCGAATACGAGTCTCCAACAGCTCTTTAATCATTGCAACAGTTTCTGAGTCATCCTGCATTAGCAGGAGTTGATATTTTCCACATTGAGTGCTTAATGCTCTATTGAAATTAGTTTAAGATGATTAGAGAATAACCAATAAAATCCTCCAAAATCTCAGTTCTCTCTCCAGTGATAACCTAAACTATATTCAGCTATTTTACAGTAATCAACATCAGCAAATATCTGTTGAACTTCACAGCAGAAGAGTACAAAAGGGATGAAAAGCACCGTTCAATTACTCATAACTCTGATATTTGGGATATGGGTGGCAAAAAACTGCATAACATAATACATCGATGTCGATAGAACCTCTTATATCAAACATCTGGATTTTCTCAACAGATACAAACCAGCACTACTCCTGAGCTAAATTCATTAAAAAGCGAATTGAGAGAGGGGGGAATAGAAAAGTGAACATGAGTACACCTTTACTATAAGTTAATGCCCAAGGAGAACTTTAAATGCATTAGTACATGCCAAGGACCACCCAATATGAAATGCAAGCATAATCCTAAGAAGCAAGCTTCATTTTTTGTGGACAGCTGAAAAATCAGTAAACTATAAAGATATACCTCACTAATAGCCGTGTCCTTCGCTGCAGCAGTTTGCGAGTCTAGAAACAATGGTTCTCCAGAAGAATAGAAGTCCATGATAGCTGCAAATATTTCAGGCTTTAGGAATTCCCAAGTAGCATCATCTGACTTTGTTATGGTGATAAAATCAGGTCCAAAGAAAACTCGATTGATACCTGTGAAAAAACAATACAGGGTACAGGTTAAAAAAATATAAACAATCATAGCATTACGTTTACCCAAGAACAAAACCAATTCAATCTTACCATCGATTCCATAAATAGCTTTAGCCAATGGAGAATTCATGGCTGAACGTGCATTTGGGAAATCCGCACTTCCTACATCCATCACCGGCTTCCCAGGATAAAACATAAGGGATGATGGATTTGGTGTGGATTGAGTTTGTATAAACATGGTCCTCCTCTGCCCTGTGCAAACCATCACACCTCAGCTTACTGAACTTCACCAATCTTTAATCAACACAGAATTAAAAAAAACTCTATAACCTCTAAAGTTCATATCTTTACAGCATACCCCATAATTCTTATGTAAAATCAATAATCTAAGTGTTGTTATTTCCCAATAACTGCAAGTAACTAAGCTAACTAACCAATAAAATACAGATATTAATTCAATTCCTTCCTTAACTCGTCAAAATCTCTAACAAACCATTTTATTACCACATTACAACAACATTATTAAAAAAAAGACCCTTTACATATCTTAAAACAAATATTAACATAAAACATAAAAACTCAAACCACAAGGTAAAAATAACATAAAATAACAATAATTTCAATCATAATAGAACAACCTGTCAAAACGGTCAATTTCTCAGGATGCAAAGAAGAAGCCAACGTTTTCGAATCAGGGAAAGCACCACCGCTGCTGTGCCAAAACGCTGTTGTTGCTGATGAAACATGTATAAAGCGGCGAGGAGTCAAACGACATGTAGTGTTGATTTCTCTGCAAAGTCCGAAACTTTTTTGGTTTGATAGAGCTCGCGATATTAATCTGCCAAAACCCTTCATTATTTCTCTCTTGTAGGTTCGCTTTGAATGTGAAATGGATGCAGGAGATGCAAAGCTTCGAGCTTTTTAGTGGTGATGGTGTATTCGTAATAAAGTCGAGGAGTAAGGGTAGATAAATTGAAAGCAGGTAAAGATCAGCAGCTTTGGAAGCAGGGAATTGGGTGGTTTTGGATCGTCAATTTTGAGATTATATATTGAAAATTTGGAGGTGTGGTTTGATCCTTATGTTTATTGAAATCTACTATTTTAGTCCCTTTGAATCAACATCTTTCTAGTGGTGCACTAGAAATCTACTAATTTAATTTCTTATGAGATTTTTTTTAAGAAAATATGTTATTTTTGTAAGTGTGGTTTTAATGGAAAATAGTTGGAAATAGTTAAATATAAATAAAAACATGTAAACGCACGCAACGTAAAATTCTCTTCACCGATATCTAAACGCCACGTGTGACCCACAATATAACGTCGCTTGCACTAAAATCACACGCAATCGTCAAACTCTATCATCTATCTCTCTTTCTCGATCAAAAATTCTGTCCAAAAATATTCCCCAAAACACAAACCCTAACACTAACACTAACACACATGAAATCAAGTGATTCCCAAACAAAACCTAATAGATTCCCAATCGAACCCTAATTTGATGATTCTGACAATCCAGTCACCCAAACTCTAACAATTGTTACTTCTCTCTCTCTCTCTCTCACTTTTTGGGTCTATTTGTTGTTGTCATGGAGGGCTCTGTGGTGGTGGATGATCTTGGAGCCCCCGAGTCATGGGAGGTGGCTGATTTGGACGAGACGATGAGTCGTTTGTTGCTTAATAAAGACTCTAAACAGCAAAAGCAACAGCCTCAAGACCAGCTCGCTCGTTCGGGTTCGGGTTCGGGTTCTCTCGGTCCGGGTGAGAAAGTAACCGATGATGTTATCAATCAGGTTGATCAGTTTCTTCGTGAGGCCTTGCAAAACCCTCGCGAACGGCTCTCAAGTGAGTTTTTTTTTCTCTAATTTTGATTAACATGTGTTAATTGTTTCATACGTTAGTTTTGTATGAGAGCTGTGTGAGATTTTTCTTTTTGTTTATGCATGTTAATGGGTAGAGTAGCGAGTGATTTAGCTAAATTAGGTGGTGATTTAGCTGCAGTTGGTTTTTAATGGATGGGGTGGTGTTGATTTTGCTGGGTATTTCGTGAGTGATGGTGTTTTTTACTGGTTGTAACGTGGTTAATGTGTGAATTTCACTTGTGGATGATTATGGATGAGATGGAAATTGTATGTTGTACCTTTGAAGAGGGCAATGCTTCTAGAGGTATGATGATGGCGGGGATATAAGAATGGGAAGATATTCTACTACAAAGCTTGGAGACGTTTGTGCTTAGAAATTTTCAGGTAGTTTTAGTCAGATTGCTTGAGAGAGGAGATTTGGGTGGATGATTTTCTTAATAATCAAACTGACGTGTAGGAAAGATTTATGAGTATTTGCAATGGAAAGCAAGTAAACTGGATTCAATAAAAGAAGTCTTGGTTTTGACTTGGTAAGAAGGGGCGTGGCTGACCTACGGACTGCTTTTTTTTGGTCTGTGTGTTTGTGTATTTATTTATTTATTATTATTTATTTATTTTTGGTCTGTTGTTGTTGTTGCCGTCCCATTTTTATTTTGGGAGGGAGGGGTGCAGAGGAGATGGGCTGGGGTTTTCAGTAGAATGTTAAGTTGGTTTCAGCCCAAATTTGGGGCCTGCAGTTATTTTTTGAATTGGGTTTTATCAGGAATTTAGATTTTTTTAGATGCAGTTGATAATGATCTTATGAGTTCCCAGTTTCTCTTTTTGCAAAAATCAGTATTATGAGAACTGTAGGGATGACCTGCTAGTTATCATCATTCACATTGTTTTTGTTTTCTTTATGTGATTTAAGTATTTTATATATCCTGCTTTTTCATACAAGTAAATTCATGTATATCTTCTATTCAGTTTTGCGGATGGAACAAGATGTAGAAAAGTTTATCCGTGATCCAAACCAACAACAATTAGAATTTCAGCAGTTGCCTACTTCATATTTAAGGCTAGCAGCACATCGTGTGGCACAGCATTACTCACTGCAATCAATGGTTTTGTTAGACAATAGTTTACCTGATGGCTCTGGTTCCAGAATTATTGTCCGCAAAACTTCTGACTGTAGCCTTCCCTTGATTCGCCTGGCTGACATCCCCTTGAGTTTGCCATCGGAAGATGGTGATGTTATTAAGGTTGCAATTAAGCAGAGACCACAGAAACGCTCTCAAACTGCCAACAATTCAAATTCAAATTCCACAAAGTCAAATAGTTCCAAAAGTGTGGAGGAAAGAAAAGAGGAGTACAACAGGGCACGTGCACGGATATTTAACTCTAGCAGTTCCAGCAGTGGTTCTACTGGGAAACCAGAAGGTGAACCAAGATTGCAGGATGGTTCCCAGCATGGTTCATTTGGCATATCAAAGTCAGAAGAGAAATCTGCTCCAGCGATTTCTGATTTAAATTCTGGGCGGGGTTTAATTGAATCATCCACAAGCAGCGGTAGATCAGCTAGGACTAGGATGGAGAAGGAGCCAATTGGTAGGTACAGACCAAACAACAGAGTGGCCATTTTTCGGGACCGTGAGGTTGAGCGTAAGGACCCCGACTTTGATCGAAGCTATGACAGGTATTCTGTCCTTGCTTTTCTTCTGCCATCTCTCTTAGTTTGCTTTATTTAGTCGGGATAAGTTCCCATATCCTGTTCTATTCCTCTTAGTGTGGCATTTTTTAATCTTCTTCTTTGGCGAGGAATCTGTCACCGCACCTGTTACTTTGTTTGCTTGAGGCCCTGGGTTGGTGTCCACCACTTTCTTTCTGCAAGTCTGGTTGTTAAACTTCATACGTAAACCTAAATGAGAAAAGGAAGGAATGTGAAGAAAAAAAAGGGTAAAAATTAATAATAAAGACCATTTGAACATAGAAAATTGATGAGACATAGGTACGTGTCCAAAGAGGGTAAAACAATGCTGCAAATTGTGCCAAAAATTTGACAGTGGATTAGTTTCTCCAAAAAAGTTAATCGGTATTGCACTTATTTAGATGTGCCATCTCTTCACTAATTTTGGCTTTATAACTTCTGTGGTAGGTTGAATTTTCCTTTTCTTTTCCATGTTTAAATGCTCAGTGTCTGTTGATTGTTTTCTGTTTGCTGTTTGATGGGAGTTTCACCCTTTGCAATGTTTTGATAGAATTAGTGGCTTGTGGCCAATTAAAATGAGGATAGCTAGCTAATCCAACTGTGGTACTGTAAATGAGAGCAAGGGATACCTAATAACATATACATTTTTAGCATCAAGTGTGTTTATATCCCTTGTAGCTCAAGTCAGTAACCTGAGTGCCCACAGTTGGAGGTTGGAAATTACTGTGTCTAGTCTGAAAACGAATTTATTGTTCTTGCGAAGTTGATTAGCTTACTACAGCAATGAACTTGATCTGTCTTTGTTGAGTAGAGCAAAATTATGATGAAATGTTCTTGCAGGTATATGCAAAGATTTGATCCTGGTTTTGGATTCAATGGGGGAGGACCTTATGCCATTCAGCCTATGTACACTCCTGCACTGAATTACAACACTGAATTTCCACAACTTGGGTCCGCCCACAGGCCTCAGATATCTACAGAACAGCAACCTCGGCCTCACCCTCAACATGTACCAGGACCCTGGGTTGCACCATCAACCCCTGCAGGGATTGGATATGGTCATCCTGATACTCATATACCACCATTTAATCCGAATCATGTTGGTGCACGTTCTGCATCTGCCATTTATCTGCATTCCTCTCAGTATCCATGTCAACACCCAGGAATGCCTTTTATCCATCCCCATGAACATGTTCAGCCTTTTTCACAGGTGTGCCAGTTAGGGTGGCTTTATTTCCCTGCCATTAATTGAAGTAATCTTTTCTTTTTTCTATGAAAGGTGTTTTTCAGTACAATAGTAAGAGGAATATTTATCATCGAACTTGTAAGATATTTCTCAAGTTTGATGATCTTAGGCTCCCAACATTCAACTTTCTACTCATTGATAGTATTTTCAAGAGAAATTACAGCGTGATACTAGGTCACTACTTGAAACTGTGGGCCAACCAATTGAAAGGACTTATCATTCTATTTAGCCAGGTCATCAACTTTAAAATAAACAAACAATAACCATGGCTATTTAAAAAAAAAAGATTTTTTTATTAAGAGGAGAGAAAAACTATTTTGTTTCTTGATATGGCTAGATATATGTCCCTCACAATTGGTTGGTCAGTGATGGACCAGGTTCACCTAATAATTTCCCTATTTTCCATTACTTGTGATATTTCTGATCATCCTGTTTGACCAAAAAGATGCCTACTGCAACTTATGCAGGGTGCCTGAAATATCCTCTCTTCCCTCCCAAAGAAAGAAAGTGGGGGAAGTTTGTATCATTAATGATAAATATGTCTCAAAAAGTAAAATTGGTTTGGTGACTTGCATTGAATGCGATTAGTGCAGCTTCTGTTTTCAATTGTTTGATTTTGGTTATGGTATTGATTTCCTTTTACCATTTATGTGCTTGTACAGTCTCATCAACAGCAACCTGATGCAAGTTTTGGTTTAGCCCGGCCCCGTTGAGGGGCTTGGGCCATGCCTGCACCCTGCCAGCCAGAACTTTAGTTTGAAATATTGATGAGCTGATACAGCTGCTCATCATATCTGAATTGGCAGGAGTGCAGGCATAGAGAACCGAGCTGGATTGGAGCGGGCAATACTTCTCATGAACATCCCAGTGATCCATTCCACCAGTTTCGGTTTTGCTTGAGGCTTCTTCCATGTGGTGAAGGATGAAGAAGCTCAAGGGCTTGGCAGATCAACTAGTATTACTGGACAGGAGCTCTGTTTTGTCACTGATGATGATGAAGAATCAAATTAGGAAGAAGAATTGTCGGAGTTGTGGATGTGCGCGCTCAGTCTAATTGAAGGTACATCCCTTTGTTATGTTGCTCATGTTGTTTATCTTTTAGACTTGTCTACATCTTTTAATAAAAGATAAATTAATTTGCTTTCCTCATCCCTACAGACCATATGGGCCAAAGGGGATGTGCTTGAAGGACATTTTTCTATCAGAGTTGGCATGTTTTTGGCTTGTCGCGGCTTGCCCCCTTAGAGAACTCTGATTACGCCTGACTGTTCTGTACACTTGACTTGCAGGAATAATGAAGCAATTCGCTTCATGTATTATAGGAACAGATCTTTTTGAACTGTAACAGCATCTTTGATTGCTATCTATGATGGGTGAAGTTATTTGTAATCTATTCCTGCTTCCTTGCATGTTTTATTCTCGTGTACCAAAAATTTGCATTCGTTCTGGATGTCTTTGAGTGTTTGCCCAGCAATCTTATATGCTTCTACCATGCTGGAAATGTGCAGGCACTGATGCACCCATCAGAATGTGGAAGATTGTAAGCTTGTTGATCGACTATTCTCCCATTCAAAATTTTATGCCCGCTGATCATGGCACGTGTGCTTAGCCACCCTCGGGGACGGGGAAAGATGGTGACAGTTTTGTAGACCATTAATGCAGCTGTTCATCAGTTGCGATCTGGTCTTTCTGTGCGAACCAAGCGCACCCGTGATCGGTAGGATTCACCATGCTTGAATCTTGTGGAGTGTGGATTGTCAGGATCGCAAATGCCTGGCTGCCATAGTTCGGACTGTCCGCAGCTGTGGTCTTCTAATGGTTGGATGAAAAAAATGGGCCTACGCCAACGAGTAGCATCTATTTCTCCTCTCCTCTCTCATCTGAAGGGGTCTTCCTTTGGAGCCTTATCTCCGTAACCACCACCCATGAATGAACAGGCTGGTAATAGTTTGTCTCACCGTTTAAAATAACGGTCGTTAACGTAACAAGTGTATTTAATGGATGTGGTGTTTTTAATCAATGATTATTAGACTTGCCTAGTAACCTCTTAAAAGTGCTTTGCACGGGTCAAGTGTATTTTTTTTTCAAATTGTTTTAAAAATTAACCTAGTTAAATGTGTATCTGATTCATCTAGTTAAACACGAGTGAGATACGACTAGATAAACAATATCATTTGAGTTTTTTGTATAAAAAAACACTAAAATAAAATATTATTTTATTTAAATAAAAGCAATTTAATTTCATGATCCAGTGACTCAAGCTATTAGCCTGTTTGATAACTATGCATTTAATGGATTTGGATCAACTTAATATTATTATTATTATTATTATAAGAGCTAGTTATATAATGGCAAGGATTCATCTATAAAATTGATTTTTTGAAAGTTTTTGTATTAGGATTTAGGTTTTCATATTTTCACTTTTTTTTTAATAGTTATGTTATGACATGTTTATAGCAAATCTGTTAGAAACAGAGTATATTAGTTTTATTTTATTTTCATACTTTTATAAATTACATTTTACATCTTTATATCTTAGATTAAACAAAATGCATTGTCAGACTATATAAACTAATTCATAAAAGTAATGTGAAAAGTGAAATTCATATCAAATTATAGAAGAGTTTTTGTAATTTTTTATTTTTTTTTAGTTTTGAGAGTGGAGAGATTAAGGTTGCTTTTGGGACTACGATTTAATTACATGTTTAAAAAAAATTATAAATGATAGCTAGCTTTTTCTTAACTAAGATTCAGCTTTCAAGAGATAGTTTTTAGTGGAGAAGTCATATAAAACCATATAATAAACACTAATAACTAAATGAGATTGAAAGTTTGTTTGATTTTGTAATAGTGGTTATTTTTAAAAGTATTTTTTTCTTGGAAATACATAAAAATAATATATTTTTTTGTTTTAAAACATTTATTTTTTACATCATCATTTCAAAACAATTAAAAAAAACATTAAAAACTAATTTTAAACAAAAAAAATCAAAAAAACAAACAATTTCTTCGCATGCATGATGTCACAACCACAGGATGTGACTGTGTTTTGGCGCACAGGATGTTGAAAAAAAGAACAAGATGTGGACAAGGGGACAGACATATTTGGCCAAAGCTAGACAGTTAAGCCGCAATCATTAGACATGCCATTCAGATAATTGCTTTCCTTCTGCCAGCTTGCTGTCACATGAATCTCAAAACCTTCCTTCCCTACTTCAGCCGCCTCCCGTGCTCACCCTCAGACCACACGCCTTAGCTCCGTACTAAAAACACCCTTTTCTCATCTTGTTCCCTAAGCATTATCAGCTTTTCTTCCCAATCCTCGTAAATTCTCATGTATCGAGATTAAATTCTTTTCTAAATTTAATTTCAAGTAATTAATGTCTATTTGCATCAATGTCGTTCACGAGAAACCTCGACAGAGTTTAGTTCGATGGAGTTTAGGTAATCCATCTACTTCAGCTGATGTATTCACGAGAAATTTCCCTCGAATCTTTGTTGTTTCTAAACCAGGGATACTAATACAGGCCAACGCATGTAGATTTAAACACCTCTTCTTATAAGTTGCTTCCACTGGTACACAAATTTCACTTTTTCGTGCATCATGTTTACCAGACACATTCCTTTTACGTGCGTTGCTCTAACAAAATCAACAAGACCCTCTTTCTTTTGAATATGCCAGTGAAGATCCCATGAGCTATAGACGGTTAAAGACACACGTATAATCAAGTTATTCTACGTGGAAAAGGCAGGCATGAGGGCTTTGCAGATGGGGTGTCTGCTGTTTTGGGTGAACCATGCTGTCTTCAAATCCCTTGTTTTGTCTTGAGTAACCCCCCGTGGTATGTGTGTGTGTGTATATATACATGTACACTTCTGGAATGATACGTATAATCATCCCTCTCTCTTGTATGCTCCTAATCTTAGATTCTTTTCCTAATAAGGCATACACAGGTAGGTTTATCAAGTAGACTTCTAGGTACACGAATTAAATTCCCAACTCCTTGTCTCATAACAATTTGTATATAGTTGGGCACCATCTTTGCTAATAATCTGTGTTTTTGTAATATTTTCAGGTGTAATAGCACGTGTTCAAGATGGAAAAGCTAAACTCGCAGCTATACTTGCAGAACTGTTATATAATCCAACAGAATGAGATGCTAAGGAAGAAAGCTCAGCGGCTAAACCAAGAGAATCAGGCACTGTTGTCAGAGCTGAAGCAGAAACTCTCCAAGGCAAGCTCCAGTTCTACAACAAATCCCGTTAATTCTGACAAGCCCTGATTCGTGGATGTCTTAATTCAGTAACGCCCCCTCCCTTTTCTCCCCCTTTGTTCGTTGTGTGCAGAGCATGGAGTGCCTAGTTACATGTTGAAACTCTAGCCAGTCTTTATTTTTAGAGGAAAAAATGTGCTTGTGAAGATATATTTGATGATTGATAAATGAAATCTTCTGGTCTCTCTTTTACACCAAAGTTGTGTCTAGGGTGAGCCTAAACACACAGCTTAATCTACCTGCAGCTTCTTGTCCATGCTTGAAAAGTTATGATAGGATACCTTGAAATACTTGTACGTAATGTCTATATATCTTCCTTTGCGCATCTCTCTCTCTTACACTGCAACCAAAAAAGAGAGAGATTGATAACAAGTCCTGTTGCATTTCAGACCATTGGTTTTCTCCATGCTTTTCCATAAAATCTGGGTGTACTCCAGGAGCCATGTCAGTAGATACTGCAGATACAGAAGATTCCAAAAGAAATCTTAAAATTTCCGTCAACAAAACTGATTGCAGAAAAGAAGCACTAGAAACAGAAGAATATAATGTAATAAAATAAAAAACTGCCAACTAAATTATACCAAGAAAAGACTGCCGAATAGCAAGCTTGATAGCCCCTTTAGCAACTTTATAATGAGCCAGGCATCTAACAATCTGTTTCGTTGCCTGAAACTTGGTCAGTGCATGTGCATCAGCTCCCTGAACTCAATATACAGCATTAGATCATTCAATTGATGCATCATTATGATCTTGAATCGAAGTCAGATCGATGATAAAAAAAACCAACACACTTGCTATTGTGGCAGATTGATGCTCTTGCACTTTTGCACAAAAGGAGAGCAGCTATCTAAATAGTTAGCCCATGAAAGTTCCATAACAAGAAAACCAGATGGTAGTGCCATGCTGCAATTTCCAATTTTTCCTTTCCTCACAGTACTAACTGGAATCTAAAGTTTCTTCTTGATATATGGTATAGAATTCAGCTTTTATTAATTATCAAGGCCTTCTCCTATTATGGCTGCACAGCAAAGGAGCTACAGAAAGTTTAAAGTTCAAGCACCGCAATGCTTTTTATCAAGTCCCCACATTATCTATTCAATAGATACATCAGATTCGTGTCATCAAGTGACAATAGCAAAACAAAAGGAGATACCTGCATAAGCAGAGGATTATGAACAGCTTATGAAGAAGATTAATGATGAAATGTGGTGCATATATATGGTTCAAGATGAATGGTGATTGTTGTATTCTTAACGAAGGTCTTTTTTTACTTCAACAAGCTTGTGTGGAAACGAACCATCGCTACTCCTCACAATGGCATGTTCCTACTCTTCATTCTCATGAAGCAAGTCAAATCCAGCACCAATCAACCACCGCAACTCCACTTGCTCCGTTAGCCATTGGATTTCATTTCCTTTCAGAGTCAGAGCTAATCAACAACTCGATCAGGTTTTCTTCTTCTTCTTCTTCCATGACATTAAAATGGAATGTGTGAGAGTGCAATGTGCGTCCTGTGCTGTTCATTCAACAGGGTTTTCGAGAATCCTTCAAGGGTGAGTGTCTCAGAGTCTACAACTATGTTCAGGAGTTTGCTGGCATGTTTCTACATTAGGTTGAATCAAACATGCAGGGCCTAGCTTATGCATATTGTAGAAGCCTCTCATTGGGTTGAATTCAATCGCCTCATCCTGATATCTGTCTCAGAGCTGTGACTTTTCCATGTATAGGTTCTAAAATGGTACATTATTGAGGGGGATGACCACCTACCAGCCTGTTGCATTGTTTTAAAGAAGAAATATTTTAAAAAAAAAACCCCAACTAATACTTCGTTATGTAGGCTTCTAAACTTGTGATTGAAGGACAAGATTTTGATTATTGATGAGCAACTATTTTGGTCGTTGGAGCAGGTCTATTTTGTTGAAAATTCATTACCCCAACTGAAACCTCCTTGTCTGAGGGAGGAAGAGCCCCACTTTACATTTATTCTACAGCAACTTATTGTCTTCCACTCTGTTTTTGGATATGTTTTTTAAATAATTATGTGGTTATAAAAAAAACATATGTTAAGTTTATCTTAAAATACAATAAAAACTTAAATTTATTTATTTATTTTTAAAGCTACTGCAGCGTCACAAAGACCTGTTTTATTTTCGCAGTTGAATTATATTTTTAAAAAAAATATTTGTTTTTTTAATTTAAATTATTTTTTTTATTATTGAATGGTTTTGATATACTAATATCAAAAATAAATTTTAATAAACAAAAATTATTATTATAATATATTATCAAACAAAAATTATTTTAAAAATAACTCCGATTATAATCTAAAACAAGCTAAAATTTTGATATCTCAGACCGGCCAAATACATATAATTAAAATGGAAAGTCATGGGCTTGACTTTTAAGTTTCTTGTTAAAAAAATATTCAAAAGCATATTCTGAAAAAAATTGTTTTTTTTCAAATTAAATTTTTGAGATTTATATAATAACATCAAAAATAATTTTAAAATAAAATAATATTATTTTAATATATTTTTAAATAAAAAAATATTTTAAAAATCATCACAAACTTAACGTAAGAATGGTTGGTAAGAAAGTGTGGGGCCCGCAACACTGACAGCACCTTTTTTGTTCTTTTTCTACGTCAGCTTTGAAATTTGAATGACAGAGATGGCTCACCTTCAGTTAAGTGACAGTACCATCAGGATGAATTATTGTATATATTATGTCCTTTATGCTTTCTTTTTTTGTTATAAAAAAAAATCAAACCTTCAGTTTATAAAAAAAAAAAATAGAATTGAGTTAATTAATCTGGATCAGATTAATCAAATTATGTGTTAATTTATTGTATTATTTGATTTTGATTAGATTAATTATTAATATGATTAAAAACTAAATCCATTATAAATTAAATTTTAAACCAATAATAACTTGATCAACAAATAAGTTTAATAATTATACTCAAAACTTTTTAATTAGAGAATAAATATGAATACTAATTAAATTACAACTCCTTGACTCGTTTATAAACATAGCCTTTCTTGATTGATTCAGTAGAACTTCATTTCAGGTTCTTGCAGGTTCTCTCCTCTCTTTCTCTCCCACACACAAAACAGACATGGACTGCGTTGTTTTGCTTCCTGTTCTTCATAAGTAACAACTTAAGTTTATTGGTGTGGTATATATCTCCACTTTGAAATTTATAAATATTCAGTAACGTTTTTGCTTGACAAAGCAAATAGATGCCAAATTTTTTGTTCCTTCTAGTATTTGGATGATCTTTGCAATGACCGACTCATTTCTTCAATCTATATATGCTGGAAGCAGATAATATTTGTTCGACTTGTTTTAAGCTGAGCATGCCCTTTTCTTTTCTTTTGAAGCAGTGAAATTAATGGTCCGGATATGATTCTTAGAATTTCTTGTATTTCTCAGAAATTTATAATCATAGCCTTTCTTGATTGATTCAAACCTGATTTTCTCTGTGTTATGATCTCTGTTAATGTTGGTAAAATGTGAAACTTTTTTGTGGATTTGATCTTTGAAAAATGAAAAATCTTGGGGATAAATTATGGAAGTTCATCGTCAATTTTGTAACAATCAAATTTCTCTGGGCTGTCATCAACGTGACTAAATTTTTCTCTGGTTTTTAAGTACAGTCTCTGGATTTTTTTCTTCTTCTAATCTTTGCAGGGATGCAGAAGGAAATTAAAGCGGCTTTGCTTTTTGGGTTGGTGGTATGGGTATATCAGGCAACCAACCCTCCACCTCCAAAGATTTGCGGTACCCCAGGCGGCCCGCCTATTACAGCACCTAGAATAAAATTGAGGGATGGGAGGTATTTGGCCTACAAGGAGCATGGTGTCTCTAGAGAAACTGCCAAATATAAGATCATATATGTTCATGGCTTTGCCTCTATGAGACATAATACAATGAGCGTGGAAAAACTCTCTCCGGTATTCCAATATTTCTAAATCTTTGTGTTTAGCCCTTTTAAAGTTCCATTAGTCAAGAGATTGTATCATTTTTGTTTGTCAGGAAGTTGTTGAGGAGCTGGGATTCCACCTTGTGTCCTTCGACCGGCCGGGTTATGGAGAAAGTGATCCACATCCAAAGCGAACTCCGGAGAGTATAGCTTTAGATATAGAAGAGCTTGCGGATCATTTAGAATTTGGATCCAGATTTTATGTCATGGGGTTTTCTATGGGAGGTCAAGTGATCTGGGGCTGCCTCAAGTACATCCCTCACAGGTGAGACTGTTTTCTTGCTGTTATGACGACAATTGTGCTTATCTGGAGGATGTTCTGCCTGCTGTTTAAGATCTGGGATAAAGCATGAACATCATCCAATAATTCAAAAATATATCAGAAGTGAGAAAATAAAGCATGCTATCTAAAATAATGACCAGAGTTCTTTTATTGGAGCATCAAGAATCTGCTGGATAATTTGTGCCCAACGTAAACAATTGGTGGCTTTTTCTGCTTTGGCTCGTATCATTGTTTGGAGTTATTATATGTTTTTAGCTCGGTGCCCATGGTGCTGCAGGCTAGCAGGAGCAACACTAATTGCGCCTGTTGTCAACTACTGGTGGCCTGGCTTTCCTGCCAACTTATCAACAGAAGCCTACTACTTACAGCTACCTCAGGACCAGTGGACATTGCGTGTTGCTCACCATGCTCCATGGCTCACCTATTGGTGGAACACTCAGAAATGGTTTCCTGCATCGGCAGTTGCAGCCCGTAAACCTGAAGTTTTCTCCCGTCAGGATTTAGAAGTACTCCTTTCCATGGTTACAGATGGAAGAATGAACATGGTACTTCGTTTTCTTTCTCTCTTTCCACATTACAAGGAAATGAACCATAAATCAAGTTTATCCTGACATATTTTGTGTCTCTGAAACTGGAGGCAAGAAGATATTGCTAGTGAGAAAGTTATCATCGCATACATAATTTTTGCAGTGTACATAGAACCAGTCCGAGAGGCTTTGATCTTTTAACCAGGAGAGAACAGTAACTGGCCGGAATTCTAGTTTTACAGGGGCTGCCTTAGAACCTTTTGTTTTTTGGAACTGGCTTGTGGAAAGATAAGACACTGCAGAACTTCCAATTTTCCTTTTGATATATTAGAAGCAGAAGAGTTTTTCGAACCAGAAGTTCTGGAGATCCAGTTAGAAATTGATTTAGAACAACAAATTAATGATATTTGACTCTACTCTAAGAAATATTATTGGTCACATGCTACTTGATCCTTAGAAGTGCTTATGAATCTTCCCGCCTGATTTGGAATCTCTCCTTTCATTTTATGCAGCCACAAACAATGCAGCAAGGAAAATTTGAAACCATACATCGAGACATGATGATTGGGTTTGGGAAGTGGGAATTCGATCCCATGGATCTTGAAAATCCCTTTCCTGACAATGAAGGCTCGGTTCATCTATGGCAGGGTGATGAAGATAAGATGGTGCCTGTTAGCTTGCAACGATATATTACCCAAAGACTTCCCTGGATAAACTACCATGAGATATCTGGCTCTGGACACATGTTCCCTTACATCCCAGAGACATGCGAAGCGATTATAAAGGCTCTTTTGCTGGAAAAAAACTAGCCCTCCTTCGAGCTTAGTTGGCGTCAGCATTTGTTTGCCTTTCTTCATAGGTTCATGGCACTGTATCCTTGTTCTATTCTTAGTTTCAAACAATATTGCAAATAGATTGGATTACGACCCTAGTTCTATTCTCAAAGTTTGCTACCAGGGTTCACAGTTTTAACCGAACCCATATCCGCCCAAACAGATATTTCATGGATAGTTATTGATCGCTGCGGCAGGTTTGGATAAAACCCTAAAGGACAAAGTTAGGTTTCGGGCAAGTAATGAATACTACCCTACTAGACTTGAAACCTAACCCATACCCGACTCAAAATTTTATGGTATATTATATATATTTATGTCCGCATAGTTGATGAAAATATCATTCTTGTTATTAACTATTGTTCGGATAATAAATTTCAAAACGAATTCTCAAAATCAAATCGGATCGGGTTTATATCTCGACAATCTAGGATATGGTGACGTTCAGCAAGAACTGTGTCAGGCTGCTTCAGTAGAACTTTCCATGTTTTCATGCATGTTCTTGTTTTTCATGAGCTAGCACTAATATTTATTTCGTTTATATGATCTTGCAGCAATAATCTTTCGTTTTCTTTTATCATAACAAGCAAAGCCACAAAATATCCAGAACCACTATCAACAGAACTCTATTAGCATAAGGTACATAAAGTGAAGGCATCAACATCTTCTTTCATGATTTCCAAAAAAGCCCCACAAACCAAAATACCAGTCTTTGACCTTTAAGATAAGATAAACAAATAAAAAAAAACGTACTATTGCCTCTGGTGCTCTCACCATTGCTGCTACTGGACTGGTGGACACATGGCTACTCCTCCTTTTGAAGAAGTCATATATAGTGGTTTTTGTTGCCTTCTACGTTTTTATTATTGTTTGCTCACTCTACTACTGTCTCTTACTCATGTGGCTTGATTTTCTTGGGAGGGGTTAGCTGGGAAGCAGAGAGAGTAAGAGATCGGAAGCCATAGAGATTGAGATACAAAGAGATTTAGAGAGAGAGAGAGAGAGAGAGAGATCAGGGGGGTTGAGAAGAAAGGAAACTTTAATATTTATACCCCTGGGCCCTAGTTTTTGTTCTAATCATTTTTTTTTTTATGATTCAGTTTTTTTGTTATATTTTTTCGGTTTTTTCAGTTTTTTATGGCCCACAAAAATTTGGCAATAAGCTGGGCCAAAGCCCAAGTGTTTTGGAAAATTGGGCATATTTGGGCCCACAAATTACATAAAGGGTGTCCAAAGGTAAAGACCGGGACCTAACTTTGGTAAGAAGATAATCACAAATCAGTGCTCTTGATTTGTCAAAACTTTCAATTTGGTTTCTATAGTTTAGTTTATTCAATTCGAGTTTAAAGACATTTAAAACACAGGTTTTAAACCCAATCGGAGGTCAAGTTTCAGGTTGACATGCCCCATAAAAGAGTCCAACGATGAAGAGGTCGAAGCAGCAAATGAAAGGCATGCTTTGTATGAAATCTCCGAGCCCGCATTATAGGGTAAGTCATCTCCAAGAAACATGCAGTCGAAGAGCAAAGCCATCGGTTCTATCCTCAGCATTACATTTCGTTTATATGTAGCGTCAATATTAGCGATGAAATACAATAAACCGTGTCAAGCCCTGATTTCTGACGAAAACAAGCACAACTTTTGATCCGAGACTTGAAAAAGGCTAATTACTTTCTTCTCGTTTATATATAGCGTCAATATTAGTGATGAAATACAAGAAACTTTGTCAGGCCTGCTTCGGTAGAACTTTCCAGGGTCTCGTGCGTGTTCTTGTTTTTCATAAGCTAGTACTATTATTCATGTCTTCCTCCGAAGTTTATTCATATTTACCTTCTCTGTGTGGAGTTTAGGAATAGGACACCTTATCTTCTTAAACATTAACAGATTGGAAACTTACGTTTAGTAGATATAGACTCCACTGTTTCAGTTTCTCGAAGTATTTTGATTTTTGCTGCAATGCTTAAATGCTTGCTTCATTTTCTGCTAAAACAGAGGGTATATATAATTAATCCTTCCAAGTTGCAAGTTGATTTCGACCATCTCTGAATTAATTTCCTTCTGTAAACCATGCATCTACGAGGGTAGTCTTTCTTCACTGCTAGTGTCTCCAAACCCTTGTTTTAGATCGGCTTTTCTCGATGTTACCTTCGATAATGTTGATACATTTACAGCCTATTCAATGAAACAAATTTGTGTTGGATTTGATATAACGTAAAACCAGAAAATCTAGCTGCGTTAGAGATTCATTTGCAACGATTAATTTAATCTGGTTAATGTCAGTCACAAATGACATGATACAACTCCCATTTTACTAGGGTTGCTCAAGAAGGTTGCGGTGGTCTTGTTTCTTGGGTTGGTGGTATGGGCATATCAGGCCACCCAACCACCACCCCAGAAGACTAGTGGTTCCCCAGGTGGCCCTCCCATTACAGCATCAAGAATTAAACCGAGGGATGGTAGGCATTGCCTACAAGGAGCATGGTGTTTCTAGAGAAAATACATTGACCATACATTATGATATTTCTTTGTTCATGTACGCAACGAAGGAAAAGAACAACCAATTGTTAGCCACTCCCTTTGGGTTTTTGATGGGGCCGTTGATGTTGGTCGAAGTCAAAGCTAATTAATGTTTTTTTATATTTTTCAAGTTGATGATTTCAAAGAGGTGTTTCACATTTATGTTTTTTATTTTTATGTTTAGGAAAAATATCAAGATAAAAATATATTATCTTGAAAAAGTATTAAATTAATATTTTTATTATTTTTTTATGGAAAGCAATGTTGTTTTATTTTTATTTTTTCAAAATAATATTGTTGGAGTTGCTTTTTAAAATAGTATGTGATGATTCCTTTTATATTTGGGAAAACATCTTTTTTTTTATAATTTCCATCCGTGAACATAAGGTTTGAAGAAATGGTGGGGAGATCACAAGTCAGAGGGGTCTTCTTCAAACACAAATAGTACGTACGTTTATCTTGAATCTGGTCGAAATATTTTACTATTTATCTTTAGCTAACACTTTTCTTGCCTTATATACCCTTTGATCATTATCTACCACTACCAAGTGAAAATTTGACTATAAGAGGTGGTGGAAGTCAGCAAGAAACTGCAGTAGCTGCTCCAAAAGAAGAAACTTTTCATTTTATTTTCTGGCAGGTTCCCTCTCCCTCGCGCACACAGTTACTGGGGAGGCTGTTAATTTCTCAGGTTCTTGTTATGTCTCCCTCTCAAGTTTCTTGATGTTTTTTACTCTCACAAGTATGAAGTATTAGCTACATTTGCAATGTAGAGTTTGGATGGATGGATATCTTATTTTGTGGAAACAATAGAGATAAGAAATGTAGTAGGAAGATACTTTACTGTTTTTATTTCTCTTATTGGTTTCATCTTTGAACGCTTGCTTAATTCTCTGCTAGAAACGGATAATATGATTCCAAGATGAGTATGACTGTTTCTTAATTTCCAAGATCTTTGGAGTAATACATATTTCCCATAAATTTATGAAGAGTCTTTCATGACTGAGAGTGTGTTTTGGTCTTTGTTAATGTTGATAATTAGCCTGTTAAATGAAACAGATTTTTGGTTGATATGTTGTAAAACAAAATAATTTAGCTGTGTTTGAGAATAATTTGTAACAATCAGATTAATGTGGGCGATTATTGTCAGTATCAAGTTGATGAAAATTTCTCCAAGTTCATGGCCCAGCTTGTGAAAAAACTCTCATTTTTCCTAGGGATGCTCAAGGAGGTTACTGTGATCTTATTTCTTGGGTTGGCGGTATGGGCATATCAGGCCACCCAGCCACCACCTCCAAAGATTTGTGGAACCCTGGGTGGCCCTCCCATTACAGCGCCTAGAATGAAGCTGAGGGATGGGAGGCATTTGTCCTACAAGGAGCATGGCGTCTCTAAAGAAACTGCCAAAGCTAAGATCATACTTGTTCATGGTTTTGCCTCTACGAAACATGATATAATGAGTATGACAGAACCCGTTCTGGTAATTTATTTCTAAATTTATGTTTTAATGGAACTCTTTAAGGTTTCACTGGTCAAGAGATTGTATTTGTTGATGGAGAAATCTAACTTTTACCCCTCATTTTATGTGATGATTTTCAGGATGTTGTTGAGGAGCTGCGGTTGTACTTTGTGTCCTTTGATCGGCCAGGTTACGGAGAAAGCGATCCAGATCCCAGGCGAACTCCTAAAAGTTTAGCTTTAGATATAGAAGAGCTTGCTGATCATTTAGGACTAGGATATAAATTTTATGTGATGGGATTCTCCATGGGAGGCCAAGTGGTTTGGGGCTGCCTCAAGTACATCCCTCATAGGTGAGACTGTTTTACTTGCAATTCTGGTAAATTTGCTACATTGGGGATCTTCTGCCAACTTTCAGAATGCGGGATGTTGCATCAAAAAATACAGTAATTTCAAAAAAGAACTCAATTAAAAGAAAGTAAAGCATGCTATGAAAAATAATTGTCAATGTTCTTAAGTGTATTCTAGTATCAGGAATCTGCTTGAGATTTGTTTGTGATATGTTGCCTCACAGTTCTGTCTGGTGTTATTTTTTGCTTCAAATCATGTGCTCTTGTTTCTTCCAGGCTATCAGGAGCGACACTAATTGCTCCTGTTGTCAACTATTGGTGGCCTGGCTTTCCTGCGAACTTATCAGCAGAAGCCTACTACCGACAGATACGACAGGATCATTGGGCATTATATGTTGCTCACCATGCTCCATGGCTCACCTACTGGTGGAACACTCAGAAATGGTTTCCTGCATCAGCTGTTATATCCATGAAGCCTGATATTTTATCCCGCCAGGATTTAGAACTCCTACCCTTGATCGCAGAGAAGAGAAGCAACAGGGTACTTCATTTTCTTGTTACTCTCTTTTTTTCATTACAAGGAAATGAATCACAAACCATTAGTATCTTAATAAATTCTGTCTGAAAGTGGAGGCGAAAAAAAGATATTCCATCATCTCATGCATAATCTTGCCATAGTCTGATAGGCTTTGTTTTTCATCCACGAATGGATAGTAACGTGCCAGAATTCTTATAAACCCTCTCATTTGGAATTTTGTACCCTCTCTTTTTATGCAGCCACAAGCAACGCTGCAAGGAGTGTTTGAATCCTTACATCGAGACCTGATGATTGGATTTGGGAAGTGGGAATTTGATCCCATGGACCTTGAGAATCCTTTTCCTAACAATGAAGGCTCAGTTCATCTATGGCAGGGTGATGAAGATATAATGGTGCCTTTTAGCTTGCAGCGATATATTGCCCAAAGACTTCCATGGATTAACTACCATGAGGTTCCTGGTGCTGGACATTTATTCACCGCAATCCCACAGAACTTCGGACAGATTTTAAAGGTTCCTTTTCTGGGAAGGGATTGATCCTATTTGTTGTAGGGCTAGGTGGGTGAACAGTGCATCCCTGATTATGTTCAAGCATTTTGTATGTCTTTCTGCTGTACAAACCATGTGTCTGCAACTGAGATTTGGTCACGTTGCAAAAATGTAATATTTCGACACTACATTTCACAGCTTAGCATTAGCTGGTTGGCGTTTCCATTAGATAGTCCAATGATGAAGTGGCTTAAGCTGCGAATGCGAGGCAGATCAGCTTTGGAATATCTAACACCACAGTATAGCCAAAAAAACCCAGCATGATAGCATGCCCGGCAAGCTAAAGAAAACAGAATCAAGAACAAACATAACAGGTAAACCAATAATTTATTGAATCTTTGGAGCCTTCAAGGGGAATTGTGTCGGGAATGCCAGCACACTGGCAAAAATGAAGATAAATAACAAACATAACAGGTAAACCAAGAATTTATTGATTTATGACAGAAACTGATACAAAATGTCGGAAACATCATAAAAACTATTTAAGGCTAACAGCTGAAAGAAGCTTAGAAGGAGCAACGGACAGATTATTCATTGTTGAGACCGATAACTTAAATGGACTGAAATATAAAATAAATTACAAATGCAAGGCAAAAGGCAGCATTAACTGCAAATTTGCGAGGAATAGTTGAGAGAATCACTTCACAGTAACCCTTAATTACTGCAAACAATCATCACAGTGGAAACACTTCAGGCTCACAGAAGTGTCCAACTCTGGTCAACAAGACTAAAAAGTACAGAAGTGCAAGAAAAGTTAAATGTGCTCCTAAGTTCATTTGGGCAGCCCAGTTTCAGGATGGAGAAGAGCCTGGCTTTCATCAGAGAGCAAAACAGGACCTCTACCAGGTTTCGTACAGATGAAATAACTGACATCTCCTTTGCTTCTCTGGGCATTCTTAATTTCTGGAGGTGGTGACAAAGCTTCCACATCCTTCATATCTTCAATCCCAGCATCTTTTAGTATGGACTTATCACCTATAACATAACTGAGGAAAAAAAGTTTGATTATTTGAAAACTGATTGATGGGGTTGTATAAATCATGCATAGCCTCCAAAACATTGCACCAAAATCCTTTTGTGACCTTGACATTGGAAGACAATATACCTGTTCAAATCAGCATCGGAACTTGGAGGGAAGTAAAAAAGCAGCTTCTGCAATAACTGGGTAGCAGCCTTTCTATTATGTGCAATCAGAACTGCATTGGGCCCAGCATCAAACGTATAAGCTACCTGTCAAGGAAATCTCATCATTAGCCAACCATTACACATTTGCAAACTGTGACAATTAGCTGGCAGGACCAGTAGGATTCTAACTATCATTTTGTTTCTTTTTTCTTTTATTTTTTATTTTTTATTTTAGGAAAATCAACAACAAAAGAAAGTGGTTGCAAGCATTAAAACAATGTTATTATAAGTCATTACGGATAGGTAAAATAGCACAAGCCACAAATGAAAAGAAGCTTCATATTTGATGTGATGAAGTGATACATTTTCAGTTACAAAACCCACTACCAAATAAATTATCTCATGATATTTCCGCAACAGCAGGAAAGTATATCTGTACTTGAGGAACCACGCAAGATCAGCTAATATTACAGAACACGTTTGCAAAAAGAACAAATGAAAACTAAATACTATAATTAGACAATTGAGAAGGCAATTTTATTATGTTATCATCCTTAAATCACCTATACAATCATCCGTGCCCCAAGCTTGACCATCATTTATGATCAAATTTTTGAAAAATAACGACGTTAATGCCATCACATTCTATCTGGAACTTGCTTCTAAGTTAAGCTCCTAGAATGTGGCGTATATAAACAAAAAAAAAGATAGCAAAACAAAACAAACCTGAGGTGTTTCTTCTGAGCGATTCCATTTTTCAACACAGCTGATTATCCTGAAATATAGTCACTACATTAAAACTAAACTCTATGTCTGGTGAAGGGCTCAACAGGCAAATAAATAAATAATTGATGAAGCTTAAATTTTCATGTCACATAAATCGAGAAACTTTACTTGCCTGTGAGATGTATCATTCATGTAGAATATTGGGGGACATGTATCCAAGCAGACTGCATGGAACTGATTGCTATCTGCACAGGTTAATTGTGCAAAAGATCCAAAATCACGATTCTTTATGGCTTCTTCCATTTGTTTAATGCGTTTCGGTACAACTTCCTATTTAGTCCAAAACAGGAAGGAGATATTACCAAAAGTTAAATAAATTTCAAACAATTTCAGAATGCATTGATCAGAAAGACAGCTAAAAAGGGAAAAGAGAGGATTAAATTTCATAGAAAATCTAAATCTGAACAGCAAGGAAAAGGCAGTGTGCAAATCACAAAGCATGGTTATCATCCAGAATAGATTCAGAATAGGGCTCCAGCTCCATTTATGTCTAAAAATCTCAACTGCTAAGAGCACTTTTTGCAATTGAAGAAAGACAACTGCTTAACAAGAGAAGTTGCAAGAAATTGAATTAAGGGCATTGAAAAGCACCTTAGCTCTGTGTTGCAAAAGCAAGCTAGTTTCAACACTGTCCCGCATTCCTGTGGTGCTACTTGTTTCTTTCTGCCGTGAACTTACCTGGAGAACAAAATCACAACTCTGTTTACTAAAACAACAGGACAAAGAAAAATTAAATGTATTTTCAGGACAGCTATCCCCAGAGTCCAAAGGCAACTCAAACTAAATTCAGACTAACGAGTTCTAAATAAGGGAAAAAAAACATACCACAGCGATAATAATAACAAGTTCATCCCAGTGCTTTTCGTCTACAAGTTGAACAGCAAGGCTATCACTTCCATCCTCAGCCTTGACATATTAAAAAACAATGCATCATAATTAATTGCTCAAAATGGGACAGAGCAATCTAATCAGAAGGCTCCATGGATGAACCTCAAAATCAAACTTACTTTTCCCATGATCCACTTCACAAATCCACCAAATAAACTGCGACAGGCACTGCCAGAACCTTGCCTGAAAAACAAAGCTTACAAAATATCAAACATTGCAAGAACCTTTCCAAGAAACAATGTTCGTAAAATATCAAATGTTAATAGCAACTAGCATGCTTGAATCACTCATATCTGAAAAGCCTTGACAGATTAAATTAAATATATAACTGGGCTATAAAATAAGTCAAGACAGCACCCAATAAACCAACTTATCAATTACTTAAAGACAGCTCCCTATAAACCAACTTATCAATTACTTAAAGATATCATTGTTATCAAATACTATCATTCAAGGTTGTTAAAAACGCATTTTTGACACGGCACGGAAAATGCAAAACAAACTCGGATCGTAAAAACGGATCGTAAAATCGTAAAATCGTAAGGAATTTTAAAATACATTAAAAAAATAAAAATTCATACTTCAAATAAAAATTCATACATAGTTCAAGCACCTTAAAATACATGCAGCATGGTCCAAACACCCACATTAATTAAAAAAAATAAAAGTTGGTAAACTCAAATAGGAACAATAAATAAATAAATGCTCACAAAAAATGTTATTAACTCAAAACTAAATAGGTGAGCATCATCAAATTATATAAAACTATTATAAATAATGATTTTTTTTAATACAAATAGAAACAATGATTGATTGAAAGTGGTGTTTTTTTTTATTTGCAGTTATTTAAAGACATTTTCAAAC
>Ga0307512_10002065_pt1 | contig 26391 bp, 19 predicted proteins | sample 14_EM_MG_FD_200267 | JGI IMG/M metagenome (GOLD analysis project Ga0307512, IMG submission 200267) | Populus trichocarpa ectomycorrhiza microbial communities from riparian zone in the Pacific Northwest, United States - 14_EM | ecosystem: Host-associated > Plants > Roots > Unclassified | place... | reverse complement strand
CACTTCAGAAAAGCGGTATGCATGCGTCAACCCTGTGTGCAGGACTGCATCCGAACTGGCATTTTATCCTACCTGGACTGCGCTCCAGCACCATATCCGCACGACCCACCCACCAATGTGTCCCCACGAAGAGTGTGCGAAGAGGACATTCTCTTCCCAAAAGGGCCTTCGGGCCCATCTGAAGCTGCATGAACAACGCGCCCTTGAGGATGTACTGGGTGAGCACGAGGATGGTAGCTCAGAGGAGGAGGAGGATGCTCCACCACGGAAGCGCCGACGCGGAGGAGAGGTAGGACGCGATTGGAAGTGCGAGGTCGAGGGATGTAGGAAGGATTTCAAATCCGTGCGTTTCTCCCGTGCCTGTGATCGCAATGGCGATCCTGACATCCGAACCCTGGCAGAAAAAAGCTCTCACGACGCACCACACTATCACTCATCTAGGCCGACGTGATTTCATCTGTTCTGTCGAAGGGTGTAGCCGCGCCTTTGGATACAAACACATCTTACAGCGGCACCAGGTTCGGAAGCATAACAAGGGTTGTGTTAAGGCGGGAGATTGCGGAGACTGCGAACATCATGCAGACGCTGATGGAGAGTCTAGCGAGACGGAGTGTCCGCGACCAAAGAAGCGAAGGATTCAGCGTGCTGAATCGCCAAACACCTCGACAATCAACGAGATTACTGGCGTCGCGTATGAGGAACGTGTGGCAAGGACGCAAGTGCCTTTGAGGTGCCCACACCCAGCCATGGAGGGTCTTCCGTCTGCGCCTCCCGCGGAAAGTCTCGACATGTGGGGTGATGCGGCGCCGTGCGAGTACGTGTTTGGCCGCGCTTATGACGTTCGCCGGCACTTGCGGGCGGTGCATGGTGTCGTGTTAGACAAGGATGTTGTAGATGGATGGGCACGCCGAATGCGGGGATAGTTTAGAGCCTGTAGAATAGATTTTGATGACGGGCCGGTCGGGTCATGATTAGATTTTATTTTATTTTTATGGTATTTGAGCCACGTCTCTTGCGGCTATCACTCTCTAAGCCCTCCCACCCTTGTTTAGAGATGAGTAGACTCAACGCCTCCGCTTTCGAATTCGTTCCAGGAAGGAGGTTCGTTCCTCCCTCAGCACAGCAGCAACCACAACAACAACTGCAACCTCAATCTCAACCTCAACCCCCTGCCCCTCCGTTTGAGCGCCCTGAAGAGCCGGATGCACCACCTGCGCCTCCACCAACAATTAGCTTGAACATCGGGGGAGCAAAGCGTCCGCCAGCTGCGCCCACCGCCCCCTCGCCTGCAACTCGCGATCCTGCGCCAGCTCATGCCCCATCAGCCGCTCACCCCCCAGCAGCAAAACCTAATACGCATCCCGTAAAGGCTGCTCCTGCCGCCTCATCCTCCACTTCCACACCATCACGGACGCCAGGCAGTGCATCTCCCGCACCGGGCGCCACGCCGTCAAAGACATTCACGATGGGCCGTGCAAAGACGGACACGGCAGCCATTGCCCAGGAGGTGGCGGCGGTCGCCGATCAGGAAGTGCTGAACGAGCTGTTCGGCGACAGTGCGTCACCCACCCTTATTATGTTCCGTAAATTCGTACGCGGCTGACGAATGACGCTGTTGGGATGGTGTGGCGGCGGCGACAGTCAAGGAACACCTGAACATCGTTTTTATCGGGCACGTGGACGCCGGGAAAAGCACGATGGGCGGGAACATCCTCTTCCTGTCCGGGATGGTGGACAAGCGCACAATGGAGAAGTACGAGCGTGAGGCGAAGGAAGCCGGTCGGGAGACCTGGTACCTCTCCTGGGCGCTCGACTCGACGCCACTGGAGCGTTCCAAGGGCAAGACGGTCGAGATCGGCCGCGCGTACTTTGAGACGAACGCGCGGCGGTATACGATCCTTGATGCACCGGGCCACAAGACGTACGTCCCCTCGATGATATCCGGCGCCGCCCAGGCGGACGTCGCGTTGCTTGTCATCTCTGCGCGTAAAGGCGAGTTCGAGACCGGCTTCGAGAAGGGCGGGCAGACACGCGAGCACATCATGCTCGTCAAGACTGCCGGCGTTAACAAGGTCGTCGTTGTGATCAACAAGATGGACGACCTGACGGTCAAGTGGGATAAGGCGCGCTACGAGGAAATCAAGGATAAGCTGACACCATTCGTCCGTGGCGCCGGCTTTCACATCAAAACGGATGTGTCCTGGCTCCCCGTATCCGCATATACGGGTGCTAATCTCAAGGATCGCGTGAGCAAGTCCATTTGCCCGTGGTGGGAGTATGTTATTCCAATCTATTCTACTTTTAACTACCTTCCGCTGACAACGAACCCCAGTGGACCTTCGCTCCTCGAACATCTCGATAAAATTCCGATGGTCGACCGCAAGGTGAAGTCGCCAGTGATGATACCGATCTCAGAAAAATACAAGGACATGGGTACGATCGCCGTTGGCAAGCTCGAATCGGGCCATATCCGCAAGGGAGATACCCTCCTGCTCATGCCGAACAAGGACGAGATCGAAGTTGCGGCTATCTACAACGAGCTAGAAGAGGAGGTGCAGATCGCGGTATCGGGGGACAACGTGCGTATGCGCATCCGTGGCGCGGAGGATGACGAAATCAGCCCGGGATTCGTGATCACGAGCGTGAACAAACCGGTGCACGCTGTGCGCCAGTTCGAGGCGCAGCTCGCCATCCTGGACCACAAGAACATCATCTGCGCGGGCTATTCCGCCGTCCTACACGTGCACACTCTCGCGGAGGAAGTCACGCTCTCGGTATGTTCTCGCAAGTGTACATCCACTATCTTGCTGACTCTGATCGGCGGATCAGGCACTGTTGCATTACTTTGACAAGACGACTGGCCGTAAATCACGGAAGCCTCCTCAGTTTGCTAAGAAGAACCAGCGGATCGTCGCGCTGATAGAGACGACCGCGCCGATATGTATAGAACGCTTCGCGGATTATCCTCAGCTTGGACGCTTTACCCTACGTGATGAAGGTACGAGGTGTTGTTCTCATTGTATCCCAAGTTGCTAACTCCCCTTACAGGAAAAACGGTGGCAATCGGAAAGGTTCGCAGTTTCCCAGTCCCAATGACTTCCGAGAAAGAAACTGATCTACTCGTTCATTTAGGTTACAAAACTAATCGAGTCTCACGCCGATGAGCTCGCAGAGGCCACGGCCAACCCCCATGTCTAAGGCAATATCGCGGCGACACGGAGTATACAGACCCACTGTACGGTCGATAATTGGCAGGAAACAAAAAATGGCGCTGACGCACGCGGAAACGGTGTATGTTGTATGTTTTGTCGGAGAGGCCTAGATGCTGTCGCACGTAGGAAATACGACATATCATAAGGTGCAGTTGTTAACATGACTTTCACGTTACCTACGGAAGAATAAGGACTGGCAGGATGACATGGATCAGACTGGCTGGTGGGTAGGTCAAATGCGGCTAAGCCGAGTATTACGTAAGTATAGTAGGCGCGATCACGTGAACGTGATCTGCACTAAACTCGATGGGTCATTCCTTTCAAATTCGCGCGGCCAGCGGGGCGGTCTTTGTTGAGGCGCAAACTGAGACGGGATGCGTGCCACTGGTAACCTCCTGACATCATGTCCCGCTCCATAGGCCGAATGACAGACACCAAGAAGGATGATGCAGCGCTGAGTACCGACCCCTCCCCTGGAACAGAAGAGAAGCCTGTACCCGCCGCGGAGATCACTCTGGAGACTTTGCCGACTTTTCCGGGTCAGGGTTCGGCTGTATCTGCTCGCCTAACGCCAACGGATCTAGAGCGTCCACGCAGCGATTCTTCGTACTGGAACGGGAACGGCGTCGCGCATCCGGGAGTGGAGGAGGGAGATGTCCACGACGCCCCTGTCCCTGTCCCTAAGCGTCAAGGTCTGCCTTCGTTTGCCCAGAGCGAGTTCTACACGGTAGATACAATTTCTGTCCATCCATCCGCTGATCCTGCTTCGCTCATTTGTTTTTATTTGTTTTTCTTTTTTTGCTTTATTTTGTTTCTTTTCTGTTAATGTATAGATTGTTCGTCGTCAACGTCGTGAGCGGGGCGGCGACAGCCTCAAGATGAAAGTCTCTCATTCTCGCGTGCCTCATCTGAACGCTGAGTGGGAATTTTCTGTAATTGGCCTTTTTTACTGGCCCCTTTTTACTTTTTGCATTGTCCTGACTAGACTTGCTGTTCCCTTTTTACCTTTTTGTTGTTTTCGTTTAGGGATGGGGCTCGATGCGTTACCTGGATATCTCCCCTGAGAACTTGAGAGATGCAGAAATGCGATTGAAGACGCCGCGCGAGGTGCTCGGGCATCTCGCCGCGATGTCCGTGTCAGGCAACGACGTGTCAGGGAGCGTCTTCTACGCGTTTCCATTGGTCTTCGCAGCTGCTGGTGAGTCCCACTCGACTTGTCCCCAGCCTGACAGATTAGTAAAAATTTTCTAGGGATATACTCGCCTCTGTGTTTGCTAACAGCTTCTCTACTCCTCCTTTTCTTCCGGCCACTCCTGCTGGAGCTCGCCTCGACCGTTCGCCTCAACGGATCGTACGTCACATTCATAAAGGCTCGGCGCCAACGCTCATGCTATCACCGCTCCAGGAACTACGTCTATCTCTTGCAATTCTCGGGGAAAATGCTAGCTCTCGTTGGGGCAGCTGCGACTCTGTTGGACGCGGTGGCTACGTCCACTGTTTCAGCAGCTACAGCGAGTGCCTATCTTAGCGCGGAAATTCCTTCCATGCCCATTTCGACGACTTTGCTGACCGTTTTGTTCCTTGTTGCGCTTGGCGTTCTCGCCCTTGCGGGCATCAGAGAAAGCGCCTCTGCAGCCGCTGCTGTCTTCGTATTTCATGCACGCCTCGCTTTCCCAATTTACACACGCCTCGGCTCTGACATGACTTCATCCATCCGTTTTTAGATGATAGCGATGGCTACGCTCGCGGTTGCGGGCACCGTTCATTGGGCCACCAAGGATCCCCATTCTACGATTTTAAAACAGAATTGGGCGTTGCGCCCTGAATCCGTTATTGAGACCGTCACCGCTATATTTTATGGCGTGTGCGTCGCGTTTCTGGGCGTCACTGGTATGAGTCTTGCACGCGTCTTATATTGAAGTGATTAGATTTACACCCGTAGGGTTCGAATGCACGCCGTCTTATATCGAGGTCATCCGCCCGAAGGATTACTCCTCCATCCTGCGAAACCTGATCATCGTCTCTGCCCTCATCAACACCGTGCTCTCCTTCCTTGCGTGCGCATTGCTTCCGGTCAACACCATTGTCAATGGCACGAACGTCTTGTCCGCTCTTGGAAGCCTCACTGGTGGGAACTGGCTTCGAATTTTGATTCTAATCGATGCGGTTTCCGTCCTCCTTGGTGGAGTAATGACTGGCACAGTCACCACTATTCAACTACTCGACCGCATGGCCCAGTAAGCCCTATATCTCAACAATAACTAGTGCTTCTAACAACAACTACCCTTCTCAGCGACAATATCTTGCCGCATTGGTTCAGCCTGAGACTTCCTGTGACTGGCAGTCAGCACATTGCAACATTATTCTCTTCAGGATTGTCGCTCCTTCTCTACGTTGGCTCAGGGATGAGCCTCCTCACCGTGTCATACGTGTTTTCTGTTGCGTTCTTATCCCAGATTTTTCTCGTGAGTCGGGCTCATTGAGGTCATCTGGCATTGCTTTGCACTGAATATTATGTCCTAGTTCACGATATCATCTCTCCTTCTCAAACTGAAACGACCCAGCTTGTCCCGTCCGCCACACTCGGGCATGGGTACTCTTTTCATCGCCTTTGTGGTAGCGATCGTGACCTGGGCAGGCAATGTTGCACTTGCGTACGTACGGGCACTTCCTTATCTCCGGTTTTGGCTCACCTCATGCACGCATAGCCCCATAGCGCTTGGTGTTTTTTCAGTATCTTTCCTCGTGGTTCTCCTCGGCTTGCTCGTGATAAGCGCACAGCCCGTTATTTTGAGACTCGTTCTATTTTTCTATTCCGCAAGCCCGTTTTCACGATGGGCGATTACGCGGGATTGGCAACCCCGGTTGGTATCGTGGTACAAGTCTCGCCGGGCTGCCCGGGTCTGTATATGGATTAAGGACGATGATGTGCGTTTGTGAAACGTTTCCCTTTGTGTCCGTGCGCAGCATTTTATCCCCTTAATCTAGATTCATGTCATGCTGCGAGCACTGCTTTCCGTGCAAAAGAACGTCCCGGATGCCCGAACGGTTATATTCGTTCACGCATATCGAAGTATTGATGTGATACCGAGCGAGCTCCATCCTAACGCTCGTCTCCTTGATGAAGCTTTCCCGACAATTACTGTTGAGTAAGCGCGATTACAACGCACCTTCCTGTTCGGGTCTGACTTGTTCCAGCCTTGCATTTACTTCAGGCAACTTCAGCCCAGCGGTGAGTCTTCGGCCGGTTCGGCAATGCAAAGCGGAGCGCTCATCACTGCGCCGCACGCTGACCTGCCAAAAACAGCTCGTCGAGGCAACTTCTCGCGCGCTGGACGTTCCATCGAGTCGAATGTGTGTCATTTCACTTGACCGCGATCACCCTTGGGAACTGGCTCAATACGGAGGAGTGCGGGTCATCATGTAAGATGACAAACGAATGAAGATAGATGAGGTACGAAATCTTTACGGCCCATCATGAATTGGTAGGGATATTATACCTTCCGAAGGAAACAGGTGTTCTGACGATCCTATCAGCAAATCTGAAATCTCCGACTGCTGTACTGTCATCAACTCATTTATCGAAGTTCCTGGGTTGTCTTATCCAGAATTTCATCTGATTTCCTCTAATGTTTTACATGACTTTAATGAATCGTCTTCATGACTACATCAGATTCAGGCGGGCTCACTGGCAGCTGCATACAGTTCACCTCTACGCTGCGCAACGAGTTCGTACTCAGCACATACATCGCGCTGCTACATGCCTCGATTTTTCGAGCTTGTCCGTCGACCCAACCGTGAGTTATTGTGGAACGTTGCTTATAGCACTGATCACCGTGCCACCTGGAACATGACCATTTAAACACCATATCTTCGCTTTGGAGCTATGACTTCCGCCTAAATATCTCTTTCGATCAGTAAATCTTCGCGGAACCTTCCGTAAACGTACACGGGCCCAGTAAGTCGGTTTTGGGTTTTGTTATGGCATGGCTTCTCGCCGCTTTGACGCCGGACGTGCGTACCAGCCCAAGTTCTTTGCGGTGCAGCTCTGTATTTGTCTGGGCGGCTCTCTTGCTGCATGCATCGCACAAAAATTTTCGATCAAGTCTGTGCGCCTGAGTTTGCTGCCCGAATTGGACACCTGAAAGGGAACGAATTCCGTGGACACATGACAGCGCGCTAGACTCGGGGTCGAATGCTAGGTAGGAATAGGTTTGAAACCAATATCGAAACAGAGAAATGAATGTTCTGCTGGTTTACACTCGTCGGCCCGAATCCTTTGGCGTCAGTATTCTCTTTGGACAGACCCCGACGTTGGCACACGTTGTTTCAGTCTCGTAAATTGACAAGAAGCACATATTCCGTCACCAAAATCCTATGCGCTGCATGGGCCGATGAACCCCTTCGTAGCATTACCATGCGGTACGCGTCTACCATCCACGGAGGGCCGACAATTACGCTCCTTTTGACCATTGACCATGTTGGCATGTGTTGATTTCGGGAGTTAATTTCACCAACCCTGGCTATTCCTGTGTTATTTAAACTGGGTGGTATCACTGAATCTAGAGTACGACAACTTCCAAGCCCCTCTCCAACAACGAACAATCCGCACCATCCATGCACTGCTGGAGACCCCAGAAATTCCTGGAACATGGTGATCGTCAAGCAGCAGCAGCAGGCCAGTTTCTCGGGCATTACAGGCATAGCCTGAGTCAAGAGAGGCGCAATCAAGCTGACGGCCTGCTCTCCGAGTGAGTAGGCTGTCCTATTTTGATACTGTGATCAAGTGTGACGTCCCTCCAGTTTGGGCGATCTCAAGGAGACCCTGGTGGGAAAACGCTTGCCGAAGCGAATATTCCTTGCGAGGCGATATTCCAGGGCTGCAGAGAGAGCGTTGCAAACAATCCGTGTAAGTTGTTGTGTCATAAATCCTAATATCTTTTAATGACTGTCTGATAATGGCTTGCAGAGCATGCATGCTCCTATACCCGATCACTTTGGAAGACCAGGTCGTGCGTGATTTCTGTTAGGTTTACAACCGCCGCTGGAAGGAAAGCAGAGAAACTGGAGAGCAGGGACAAGTTGGTTTGAATGTTGTCGTAGAAAGCGATTTTTTTATACCGCGTTATCTTCAAATGTGGCAATAGGTGTTCGGTAATGTGTTGTCTCTTAAATCTGTCAGACTTTTTTCAGTTGTGATCAAGATGCCAACATGATTTCTCTCTATTCTGGAGCTGGAAGCGTGTACTGTTGGAGGTTTGTTTTTTCGGCTTTGTCATCTACTTCCGAACCATGTACGTCATATGTACCTTTATTTCTGCTGTACTTCTGTCACCATAGCCATGAGGCCGAACGTTTCCTCTCATCGTACGGCGGCGCGCCCGGGTCCGTAATCTTCATTATGTACCAGTGGTACTCTATTTGCAATCGTCTAGGTCGACCTCCTATCAGGTGTATTCCACAGTATTCTTCTGGATATCAGGAATGTTCTCGTCTGAACACTTACAACCCACACACTGTGGCCCTCGCCGCGTGATGGGAGCAGTCATTACGGCACTTCTGAGTCCCTTGCACCCGCTAATCTGAATCAAGGTTTACGTGCTGCACCATGATACATTAATGCGGAAGTCAGAAAAAGAGCGCAAAGAGTGGCCATTTACTCGACAATCCTCCGATCAGGTCGAGGAACGCCCGACTGTCGACCGCCGCGCAGGCGCACCAGACCTGGCTCCGCCAGAAGTCATCGCGGTGTCATTCGGTTTTAGCTGGTGCCATTTCAGGTGGTGTCGCGATATCGTTCGAGACACTCTCGCGGCGGAAGGACATCGCGCAACAGCTATTCGTTCGGCGAGTGATTCATCATAAATTGTGGAGCCGGAAGCTCAATACTGTGTTTTCACGATATAGCGGCCTTCAAGGATCCTATAATGCCTATTCAGAAAAGCGCAGATTCCGCGTCCCGCGTGGGGACGTCGTTGTCTTTGCTCTCTCTCGAGTCCTCGTCCTGAAAGGCTCGCGCTACTTCTGATGACCTTCGGAGAGATGTGCCCAAATTATGCATGCGTTCTTGATGCGTCCAGACATGCTCCCGAAATCATATGCGAGCCGGTGCGCCGATAGGCTGCTTCCTGGCTGCGGCCTTCTGGAATTCGGTTTGGGACGCACAGGATCAACACAGCGGGACAGATCCCAAAGGAGGGAATTTCTCTCAACTGCGAGATGGTTAGAACGCACACCTTCAACCCCATAGACCTAGAACGTGTCCTTTCTCGCCCCGTATGTTCCCGTTCCTCATCCTGTTCCGCCTTTACTAACCCTGCATCCAAGAAACATTACCGCTCCAGAAGTGTGGGGCGCGGCGCACCCTCCGCATGGACCATGTGCTGCATCACACCCGCACGTCGCGAGCTGCATGTTTACCCCCATTGGTCGTTTCTTCTCAGTGTCTCGATGGACGCTGCCGATATATGGAGCACTTCATATCGTTCCGATGTTGTTCTTCAAGCGCAAGGCGGTCGCCCGCACACAAGTACCAATGATATTGCGGGAGTTTGGGAACCATGCGCAGTGCCACGTTCCTGGCCATGTTCGTCGTCATATACCAAGGTGCGGTAGAACTCGCGTCTCACCTTTATCCACTGCAATCTTATTTTGGCTTATTTCTTGACAGGTGGCAAGGTTAGGATGGAGGTTGGGGACTTCGCGGAGGCCTGGCGTGCGCACGGACGTGTTGTTGAGGAACGCGCAGCCAAGGTAGGTACCGAGAGCGTTGACGAAGACCTCCTCGGCTGTCTTGTCGACGCGGCGACCAGCACGCCGCCCGACGAGAGCGGCAACACGACCATCAGGCCAAACGAGGGCCAAGGCCTACTGCGTGGCGTGGAAGTCTTATTTGAGCATCACCCTTCCCCACATCTCTTCCCCACGTATCTTCCGGGCACGCGCGCGTCTATTTGTGTCGCAAGGCAAATCGTCCGAGGGACTGGAAGGCTACCGCGCTAGCGTCGCCGGATAGATGGAGGCAGGCGAAACAGATTTGGAATGCTTGCGCGAGGGCGTGAGAGAGGTGTAGGATGTCTATGACGTGCTCGTCAATTACGGTCCGAAGGTTGAGGCGTTGAGGGATCGAAGTGGAAGCTTCAGGCACGAAGCATTCTGCGGACATTCATGGGCCGAGCTAAGGATTTCGAAGAGCCCGAGTGGTCGCGGTTGGTAGAGTTGTTAGACGATTTAAAACAGGAGTCGGACGATCAAAGTTGTAATTTTGTTTTTGAGGCAACGATTGAGATATGGCCTCAGTCACCACAGCTGAATATTAGTAATTACCTCTCGCTAGCGCGGGAGGTTTTTCCTGATGAAGTGGCAAAGGAGAGGCAATCCATATAAAATCCCTACTTCAGATTGATGTTCCCAGGCCAGGTAGCTCAGTGGTAGAGCACCTGGTATATATCCAGTAGGCCTGGGTTCAGTCCCAAGTCTGGCCATAATTTATAGGCTGCAACACTTAGAACAGTGGTGGTATCTATTTGTACAAGAGGGTGTCTTCAAAGTCCCACCTGGATCCTTATGTGCCACATTATTTGCTCCTTTCACATGGGCATTTGTCGATGCAGACCACTCTTCATTGGGTGTTCCGTCTGACCCTGTTGTGGTGGAACCAAGGTCTTTACAATATTTGTCACATTTCCCTGGGCATCTCGATGGCACTCCCTAAAGAAGACTACACATTCGGTAACATTGATAATGAATCCATGGACATGGGACGAAATGAGCGAAGCGTGAGATTCCCGACATTCGTGTTGTCACTCGCTGACCACACAGTTCCGCTAGTGCCAACATTCATATGCTCACAGAGGACCAGCGCATACTTTCCCAAGAGGTCTTCCTGCGGGATGGGCCGACCCCTCGACTATGTATTGACTATGTCAAAGATCCACATGCACTCGAGGAACATCGAGACACAGTTATGAGAGAAATTTCCCATCTTACAATGGATGATCTGCTCTCAACTGTTCGAATGGGCGAAACCCTCGACGCAGATTTATCGCATTCAATTATCCTGGTCAAACAAAAAAATGTGGACAACCTCTGCAAGTTCACTATTGGACCTATCTCGCTTTCTGTCAGGCAACTACTTAAGAAAGAACTTATGAAAGTGGAGCAGAAGGAACGACTACAAGCGTACCGGCTCACCACAAGAGTGAAGAACTCGAGGTTTTTGGCCGGCCTCTTTTTCGAGTCCTTGGCGCAGCTCCAACTTCAGGAGATGGTCTCCCTAAACCTGGTCCCAATGGAGTTGCGGGCCTCGGAAAGGGGGAACGACAAGTGGGAATCTCAAACTATTAGAAGTACGTCCACGGCAAACCCATCTTTTCGGACCGAGTTTCAACCGACGGACACGGTCGGGTACGATCAGTCTGAGCTGAGTGGGCTCCAGGCTGACGTGTTCTATGTCCCAATATCCTCGCATCAAGTGGGATTTGATTCATTTGTGCTGGTTGGCCAGTACTTGTACCTTTTTCAGTTTTCGATCGCCACTTCATACGATATCGAAGAAGGCACACTGACGTTCCTTTCACAACCGGCACTCGAGACGTTGCGAGAGGCGGAGTGGCGGTTTGTTTTCGTTGTCCCCCCTGGGTCGGGGATCGTTTGCCTTCAATCAAACATGGCGAAGTTGGAAACGTTTTGGAACAGGACAAGATTCTTTATGGCAGAGATTGACCTTGAGAAGCGAGGGCAACCCCAAGACGACGGAAGCGTCAATATCAATCCCAACGAGCCAAGCCATCCCTCCCCCTCTAGCCCCCACCAGACACGCTCTTCAACTAGCCGATCGGCTCAGAAGGGCAAGGCCCGAGCTGTCCCTCTCACCGGGGCGACATCTTCCCACCAGACACGCTCCTCAACCAAGCGATCGGTTCAGAAGCGCAAGGCGCAAGATGCCCCTCCCGCAGACGAGGCAACATCTTCCAAGGCTCGGTCCTCTAGATGTAAAGTTCTTAAGACTGGGGAGTAAAGTTCGGTTCACCGAATGTCCCTTACCTTGTTGTACTTGTATAGCACTGTACTATAGTATCTGCACAATGTTCCGTGATCTGGTCTAAATCCGCATGGCCAGTATTTTTCAGTTTGAAAATAGCCTGAGGGAAGCAAAATATTCGCTCACCAGCCTGTTAAGTTGTTCTGTCACCACCAACGCCCTTGTGCACCACCATCCTAAGCTGCTGCCTCCATACAACCTGCCAATCTCCACCTTGCGCGCTTGATGTCACCCGGCCATTTCTCTGAAGACCTAGAGGAGCGGTTAGAGACGCTGTGCTGCAGACGTCGCACCTGTCCTGCGAGTGCAGCGTTGGCCTCGAGCTCGCTCGCGTGACGATGGTATCGTAGGTTGAAGTTGGTGTGAGCGAGTGATTGAGTAGCGACCGGGCCGAGGTGGGCCGCGGCGTGCGGCGACCAGCCTCGACCTTCACCTGGATTGGCCAGCGCTTACCAACCGGCTGGTGTCCATCTTCCGACCCGGAGCATCGTGGCAGTGGGCGACTTGTCGCCATGTAGTGCTATACCCAGTTTGTGTATACAATCACGGCAATACAGGGCTACACCAGCACCCCGTTGCTTCTATTGCCGGTGTCTTACCGGCAAGCAGTGCTCCAGATTCTTCCAGAGTCCAGTGGGCTTTGGGCAACTCGTCATGACGTAAGTTATCTTCTTTAATCTTTATGTATATGGCCGTGACTACGAAGGTTAGTGTATCCCCACAATAGGCTCTATCACCGGTATCAGCGGTATGCTACCATATCTCTATGAAACGTTCGATGCAACTTAGCAGTGCATCAACTTCCCACTCAGTTGGCACCCTGTGTATCCATGCCAAGACAGATAAACGTTCGGGGACCGGCAAAAGACCTACGTTCCATTCCAGAGAGCCACTGACAAGGTTAGCACGAGTCTGTGCATCTGTTATCGCTGTGCAACACGCTTCTACTGATGGACTTGGACCACTTCTTATGGGCATACTATCATGTATAGTAGCAATGTACCAAATCGTGAATCCGGGAGTCATTCTACTCGCTTACCCCGGCGGCGCTTCCGCTATTTAAGCTGGATGGTATCACTGGAGCACGACAATCCCCTCACTCCTGTCCGTCATCAAGGAATCAGACTTAAAATTATGTGGACTTTCAACTGCTTGAGCCCCCAGCAACTAGAGAATCAAGGCGACCGGCTGGTATCAGAGGCCCAACAATTGCTCGACAGTCACTGGGCTACATCATGGCCATCAAGGCGCCAACACGCCCAGGAACTGATTGCTCGGTAAGTAGGCCTTCTCATTCTAATCTCTCACTCAACGATGGTGGCACTCCAGTGCGAATGATTACAAGGGAGCCCTGCGTGGAAAATGTCTTCTGAAAAGGACTATACCGGCGAGGCTATATACCAACAATGCCCGAGAAACGCTGCTGAAAATTAAGGTTAGTCGTATAATCTCATCGATCTGGCCTCTGATTGTGCAAGGACTGAGGTATATTCTCTTTCAGGATGGGCTGTATCCTTAACTTGGAGCCATTGATTCGGAACTCCTAGATAGACCAGTTTATTCCTGATGACCTGGTCCTGCGCGCGACTGGTGCCAGCAGGAACGATGACACGATACTTTACGATCACTTTTGGTTGACTTGCCCCTAACTATTTTTTCTTCTTGACACATGGCCGGTTTATTTAATACCTCACCTATCTAGAAAATATGGCCCTTAACAATAGGCCAATTGTGCGGACATGTAGGAAAACTTTGGTTGTTCGAGTTTCGATTGTAACATTATACGTTGCATTTTGTGTTGTGCCTTCCTAACAGAACTTGTCCAGTTGTGGGTCACATAGTGCGTGCTCGCCTTGGGTGCTACCACTTGTGTACGACAAACAACAAGGGGCATGCGAGTGAGAGAACCGTGAGACTCACTGGCAGATGATGCAGGCTGCAACGCGGCAGCTTGAAGGGTTCAGCGGATGTCGCGGCCCGCGCTGACAAAGGTTCCACGACCCGTCTATCTCTGCGACTTATTTTTGCGATGACCAGCGGGCGTTTCTCTCCGTGGAAAGTTGACCCATGCGAATTTCAATGGCCTTGCTGACGGTCTCGTTCTTCATTACGCGTGGCGTCTTCGCAAATGCGAGAATAAGAAGAACCACCTTTGCGGAGACCGCCATATTTGTATTTCATGTGCGTCCCGCTCTCTCATTTTTCGCCTGCCTGGAGAACTGACCTGGTCCCCTCAGGGAGATAGTAACGACCGCACTTCTCGTGATTGCGAACATTGTTTGTTGGGCTATCAATGATCTACATCCAACGATTTCAAAACAGAACTAGGCGTTTTTCTCTCCGGAACCGCAGTCGATATCGCCACCTCAACAATAGGGTGATTCAAATTTGACCATTAATTATCTCATTATTTCGCCATTAATCCAGATTTGGCCCAGAAAAACGACCTAATAGGCAAAATAATGGATGTTTGAAAGGCCCTAATGTACGGCGAGTGCGTCATGTTTCTTGGTGTCACTGACACGGGTTTGCACGTCCGATATCGAAGTCAATCATTGTGCTCTCTATCCTTGCGTGGACATGGCTTCCTGGGGGTAATACCACCTACAGCATGAATTCTTGCCCATTCCATGAATTCACCCGTGGGAGCTGGCTTAGCATTTTGGTTTTTGATATGGTTTCCGTTCTCCTCGGCTGAGCGATAATTGATGCAGCCGTGGCTATCTGACATCTAACAGCATGTCTAGTACACCCCATGTGTGAATGATTGTCCGTACGCTTGACAATGGCGCAGTCCCTCAAACTATAATAGTCATATTCTACTATATGACAGGTCACGGACACATCCGATAATATGAAGTCTTTCATTCCTTTCTTTTCGAGCTTTCTAACGTGTTCTTGTTCCAGATTCTCCTGGTACGTTGTTTACCCATACTCCGTCCTAGTTTGTGGTCCTTCCTTCTTAAATTGAAACGACCACGCTTTCCTTGCCCACCACACTTCACCATGCCAACCCCTTCGTTACTCTGTAATTGTCACCATACTTGGGCAGGGCATGCTGCGCGCTTCCTTATCTTTGGTCCGGGTTTACCCGTTGCCTACAGTGCTCCAGCGCTCAAGTTAGTGGCAGGGATATGTTTGGTTTATCGTGAATGAGCAGTAAGGTTGGCGCCCTCAGGTACACTGCGAGCGTATTGGCCACCCCTCGTAGTTCTAGGCACATTGTCCGTAATGTGCGCGCTTCCAGCTCGTTCTTATTGCGGCAGCGACCCGGAGCGGGCAGCCCCGGTTGGTGTCGTGGAACGGAACGCGCGTCATACGTGCCTGCTTGGGTCAGGTGCGATCATGCGTGTGTGAAACTTTTCTCTCAGAGTAAGCGCACTTCTATTCCTTCACCCAAATCCATGTCATGCGGATACTACTTTCTGCGCAGCGGAACATTCCGAATACCCATACGGTTATGTTCGTTCATGCGTGCCCACGCATTGTTGTGATGCCCATCAGATTGCGCGCCCCGCTTAATGAGGCAGCTCCGACAATCATCTGAGAAAATGCAATCGTAATGTATCCTGCTGAGTTTGGCCCAAGTCATTTTCGGTTTTGCATCGCATCGGGCAACTTCAGCCCTGCGGTAAGCCCTTTCCCTGTAGGGAATTGCGGGCGGAGCGCGCGACGCTGAGGCGCATCTGCCAAAAATGGCCCATCGAGGCCATTGCGGATTTCTCGCGCGCCGGACGTTCCATGGTCGAATGTGTGGCACTTCATTCAGCGGTGACGCCCTGGAAGCTGGTGAACATAGGGGAAGTTCGTGTCATCATCGTGTGGGATGGGATCGAGGCAGGAAGAGACCACTGCTGTGATCATGGTCTTATCAGCACTTGGATGTGAACGACAACCCCTTGTTGGCTACATTGGATCAAATTGGCTTAGACCTGTGCTCTTTAATGAAGCTACTAACTGAACCCTGTGGGCCCGTCACATCACATACTTCCAATAGTTGGTGGCGTACGTATCAGTCCATTCTCACACTCCCCGAGTCTTCCCTAACTCTGATTCCCTTGTATATGTTCAAGTGTCTTCCCAGCTACTCTAGTTGTGGGCGGGCGCGATTCTCAATTACACGCAGTATTACCCCATCTCTCATGATCAACACCAAACCTCATAAGCATGGTGTTGTACCCTCTGATACCCGAAAAAGTATCTTCGGCCTAACCGTTCGAGTAAGGCAATAGATCTTTGTGTTTCAGCCGTGCTGACCCAGTAAGTCGGTTTGTGTCATTAAGACGACAGCGTGGTTCTTCCTATTCTGGGGCTCCACGTGTACATCAGTGTTCATCAGTGTTAACCTGTTTGCATTCATCTGGACCACTCTCTTACCACATGTGTCGCACGACACGTTTCTAACCTTGCCTCCAGACCAGACGAGTTCTTCTCCTCGGAGTACCACTGGCCACTCGTAAGTAAACCCTAATGTCCCCGTTTGTATATTGTAGGACACCTTGTAAAAGTTGCTACAAACGCACCCTCAAGTAGACATCTGACTGGCCGGGGCGAGGGAGTGCATCAAGATTGAGACGTGGTATGCAATGGAAAAGTCGGGGGTTATGAGTGCGAGTGGAAAAAACTTTGCCAGCGCTTGGCGACCGGTCCGATATGTCAGGCTTGGCGGTGGCTTAACCCGGCGCTCCGGCTAGTTGCCGTCTTCCGACCCGGAATTACCCTTCGGCAACCCCATCGCCAGGTCGTACTCTGTTACGGCACTGTACCCTGTTGGTTTATACACCCATGATCACAGAGGGCTAGGCCAACATCACACTGTTCCTATCACCGGGGCTTTACTGGTAGTCCCCCCGGCTGGTTCTTAGAGGGTTCTGTCCTGGAGTGGCCCCTTTTATGATTCGTCAGTTCTACCTTCTAGTCTGGAACCCTTAAATGCTTTGGGCAACCAACCTCCCTGTCACAACGTACCTTATTTGTGCATATGACCATGGCCACGAAAGGTTAGAGTATTACCCCTCAGTCTATCTCCGGTAACTTACAATATTCATATAGATCATTCAATGCAGTTAGTTCTACAGTGCAGAGCTTCTCGATTTGTGTATCCAGGTCAATATGGGCGAAAGGTCCTAGGTCGGCCGAGAGGCACGGGCCCATTCCAGTGAGCCACGGTTGACACGATCAGCGGATCTGTCAGGGCCGTGCAGTACTGCACACTTCAACCAGCGGACTTGGAGGCCGGCACTTACCCTTCTTACGAATACGTCGTCCTCCATTGTGGTGCCATACTGTAGCGAATCGTGAATCCGGGAGTACTTCACCAACCTTTAGCGGTGCGTCTGCTACTATTTAAGCCGGATGATATCACTGGAACCCTTACCCCTCTCTAGCATCGATTCGTCGAAGAACTAGGCCTCAAGCCATGTGGTCTTTCGATGGCCTGAGACCCCGTAAACTAGAGGAACAAGGCGACCAGTATGTATCAGAAGCCCAAAGATTGCTCAACAATCGCGGAGCCGAATTAAGTCCAGAAAGGCGCCAGCCGGCCGAGGACCTTATCTCTCAGTATGTGGCATTTCCCATCCTAGTCCTGCACTCAACGACGATCTCTCTCTAGCGCGAGTGACTACAAAGATACATTGCGTGAAATGCACCTGCTTAAGCGGATTATAGTGGCGAAGCTCTATGCCGAGAGGGCCAGAAAAGCGCTGCACAAAATCGAGGTCAGTCGTACGATTCTGCCTCAGCTTAGGTAGGATTTGACATCGTTTTTCAGGATTGGCTAGGTCCTCAGGCTGCTGCCGCTGATTTGGGACTTCTCGACAGACCGACTTATTCGAGATGATTTGTCATGATTTGTCGCTGTCAACTTATGACCCACTCTTGATCATTTTTACTTCTCAACCCACTTTACTTATCCCTTATCTAACTAGGAGATGTCAATTACTGTTTTACCATGGCATGACAATTTGTATGGACATATAGGAGAGTTTCGGTCGTTCGTGTTGGCAGTGTCATCTGTCACACACCCACATGCCAGTGGTACCTTGTGTGGCATCTTGACCCTCAACCCTGACAGGACTTCTCCGGCTGTAGGGACTTTGGCCATTCTGGTGGCCCACATCTAACCGAGTGGGGACAGTAGCGTTAGATCTGAGCGGCCCCTACACCTGTCAAAGTGTACGTTCCTGCAATAACCCCGGGCCGTACCGGAACTTAACAAGTCTCCCAAACGGGCCAAACTAAATATGTCTCAGCAACCGGCATTTTGCACTTTTTTCGTCATGTCTACTTCCTTACACCGACATGCCGTCCTCTTTCTCATCATCACAGGTGTCAAATAGTCTAGTTGTAGTGAATGATACAAGCCAAAGAAGAGAACGGGAACGGGTGCTTACAAAATCCGCGGTACAGTTGCTGTGATCGGTGGCAGTGGCGAAGGCTGTGCGCGAAATGACTTTCGACATTCTCGAGAACGTACTTCTCCGCTTCACCGTGCCTTCTTATACGCTACTGTTCGCCAGGCTTCCAGCCTCCATAGTCGTTGTTAAAATATTGGTAAAGACTCAGGTCCGCGACATGCCACTCACCTGTACTTGTGTATTATCGGTTTGTCAATGGCTCATTCGATAATCAAAACCAGAGTTAGCCACCGAAGTGATAACGTGTACTAGCCCCCCAGGTGGACCCCACGCTCCGAAACCGTCTACTAGTAGTGTAGTACCACCTTAACTGAGCGTTCAATGGGTTCCTGAAAACCGTTTATGCAGGGAATTGTTGCCGCAAACGTTACAGTGGCGCTGCAAGAGCTTAAGCAGATGATAAGATTGCTTTCCCTTGGCTCGTAATCGAACATCAGCATTGGAGGCACTAACCTTCTCAGAGAGATTAGCACCGCCTCTACCCGGCACCGGTGTAAAGACGGCCCCTTGCCTTGGCTGAATTTACACACCTCCGCAGCACCACTCAGGAGTGAGCTCGGTCGTGATCATTCCAAATTCCTGACCGAGTTGAGTCAGGTCCCAACACTTGCCACAGCATCCAACCACGATAGTAGGGATGTACAGTATTGGAAGCTATTTAAACCCGTCGGTAAGGCCCTCCTACGGCAGCTCTTACCCTCCTGCGCTCTATACCATGGATCCACTTTCCACCCTGAGGCCCATGAAAGTCGTCGAACATGCTGATGGGCTGATGCAACACGCCGAAGTCCTCTATGAGAAACACCGGCCCATCATGCGACCCGACGATCGTATGTTGGCAGAGGATCGAATGACGAGGTGAGGACTTCTCCTCATGCTGGGTATCGGACTCTTAAACGAATATCTCTTCACAGCGCGAGGGATTACAGGCGAGGCGTCGAGAATAAGTCATGGCTGGTTCGGGCCGAGCAAGCGAAATTATACTTTGAGCGTGCCCAGGTTGCGTTGGAGACGGTCAAGGTACCTAACATGACGCCGTCCATTTCAGCGAGGCGCTGACGAGTTGATTCGCAGGGAGCCGTGGATGTTGCGATCGAAATTCGCGGTCGAAAAGAAGGGTATTATTCATGAGTTTGGGGCGATTTTCGAGGCGGTGCGTTGTTGGTTGGGCCAGTCATCCATTGCTGTACGGGCCTGGTTTTGTTACAATACATATTTAGAACCTGAATGGATGCAGAGGGCAGAGTAAAATTGAGGTTACCAGAGCATTTTCAAGGGGCAGTGAAACTAAGAAGGTTGTCTTAGGCTTCGGGCGACTCAAGAGTCAGATCTAGTCAGAGCTGGTGCAAAAAAAAAAACATCTTGGGCCACTGGAACTCAGAGCGGGCGCCAAAAATAAAGTTTTTTTTTTTTTTTTATTTTCAATCGCGGGCGTCCCAGCCCTCAATCGTAGGGATTATTCCCCTACAGCTACAGCGCTGGTTGTTTTACGTCCATGTCCGCCAAACGCCACTTGTCGTCATCAACTCTTCGTATTCTAAAACAAAACGGGCCGTGAATCCCATCAGTAGTGGAAAGCCAGTGTTGGTGAAATCGGAATGTTGCCTCTGTGCGTAGCGATGCAACCAACTATCTCGTTCCAAATATCTCATCATTATACGTGCAGTCGACTTTTGCTCGACTCTCCTCGTAGGCTTGTTGGCAAATTGGTTGGGTGGGATGGTGGTAGGATGCATGTAAACGGACAATGAAGCCTGACGTGAGTCTCCCTTTGATGACACGTTCTGAGTCTACCCCACTTTTATGGCCCGCCCTCTTTCGCTGCTTCTCCCAGTTCCCTCAAACGAGCACAACACAGTCGTCGATTCGTCGATAGTTCGGAGTGGTGCGTTCTTTCTTCCCCGTCAATCTCTAGCTCCATCTCTCCCGTCCGATCTACTTGGCACCATACGTGGGTGATTACCACCAGCGTTCCATTCCAGCCTCCAACCACTCGACCACGTCCCCGGTTTACCAGATCCTTTACCATCCCCTAATCTCTTTGATTGTCGCTTATCTGACTCCGACACCGTCATTTCACCTATCACCACCTTCCCTGGTCACCCTTACACTACCCACCATAGTTCCGTTATCCACGGCCCTCATTATCTGCCTTATGTTCACCCTTGAGACCACAGCTACGCTCCACAACTTTCATTTACGCTATTCGTTCTGTCGTCGATTCTTCCGATGTCAAATTGTCAAATTTGTCCCTAATCGAGCGCCCCGCCACCTTTTTCGCCACCGTCCTTAGTCCGAGAATGAACATATTGCCCACTCCCTTTTTGTGTTTCAAAGGCTAAGTTTCTTTCTACTTTCCGCAAATGCGGTATTAGACGATCTTTCGGCTTCTCAGCGTTGGGCCACGCCGATCTTCGGAACGTAATCGGAACACCGATTCAATCGATTACTCGTTAATGACTACAGAATGACTCGCAACACGGTAACATCGCGGGAGAGTTGCGGACAGAAACTTGGCGTCCTGACCTCACACACGCCTTGTCGTTGGAGCCATCACCACAGTCGCCGTCTACCCTTTCACCTATTGTGTGTCCACGAAGTGCGTTACACCGAGGTCCACATCCCGCAATGTAAATCAACGCCCCTGACTCGATCAGATTCTTCCTGTTGTCTTTTTTTTTGTTAGGCAAAGGCCGTGCTGATGCACATCGTCCATCACATTGTCGATTTGATCCCCGAGTCTCAGCATAAACGGGGCGCTCGTGCGAGCGAGCAATTACGAACCTAATCTATGATGGTTAGACAACATCCTCTTCATCAAAACGTTCGCGGAAGCAGAATGAGGGCCCCTGGTGCCCTATGGCACTATTCTATCGAGGGCCGTGGAGCACGGCGGATGTAAGAAATGCATAACTCGGTCGTTTGGATCGCACATCCGAGTTGAGGTACCTGATCGTTTTACAGTTTCTTTATGTTTCCCGTGCCGGTGCTGGCTATACTCGGAATGCATTCGGAAAGGTGACGTAGGTAGAGAGCCCTGAGAGTACAATAAGATCATTACGCCTATTAATCAAGTGCTCATCTGCATGGTTCCACCGGCATCAGTTCATGTCCGGGGGCATCAACATCGTGCCTGGGGTGATGATATGAATATTTCACATTGTGACATTGGTAGAGCTGTTGTCACCTAGTCCTTAACTTGGCTTTTACATGCCACAGCTTCTCGAGCTCACGAAGTGGACAACATTGAATGTGGATGGGATGTGAAAGAAAAGGGTGATACACGATCCCTACAACGAGTAGTCTCACGACGTGCAACGTACCCACCAATCAAGGTTCTCAGCAACGTGTTGTACATGAGGATGGTGAACCTTGCAGGCAATTCTTTTGGCATAGTCCGGCTCGTGGCCCTGGGGATTGTCGTCACTCATCACGAGTTTTTTTCAGTACCACCTGTCATTTCTTCAAGCGCCCCTACAATGATTATCGATTACCACTTGTAGGATGTCAAGGTTCGGGACGCCAGTGCTGGTGCTTTCAACGGAATATTTAAACAGGCAGCCCAAGGGACCCATCATCATCAACACAGTATTCCTCTTCCACACCCCGAAGCACTTAACCAACATGACATCGGAACGACTCGGGAAGGCAGATACTCTCCTGAAGGAAGCTAGTCGACGACTTGAAGAATGCAGACACGCCATCGGTTCGGAGAACTACGACATGGCACGGGGGTTGTTGGAATTGTGAGTGGGCTCCATCTCGTCTTTGCTACGGTCTTTTCGGTTTTAACGACTGCGTTCGGAAGCACGAACGATTTTCGTGTCGGTCTGGAGGAGAAGAGCGTGTTTAGCCGCCACCGGCAGACACAAGTGTACCTCGACCAGGCCCAGGAGACGCACAAAAGGATCGAGGTTCGTGGTCATTGTTTGTCATGCGACGCCCGATGGAATACTGAGTTTTTTTTTTCATCGTTCGGTAGCATCTTACCTCGGGCCTATATTGACTGAGTTTGGGCACTGGTATGCCCAACATCGTGGACGGAGGGATCTGCAAGCGAGAGGATAGCTGTATAGTGATCATGAAGGTTCGGATGTACCTGCACATGTTTCGCACGACGTGCATGACATGTGAACAATATCATATATTTTTACGTTTTACTGGTGTAATTTTGTTTTGTATTGTTTGGCGGGCGCTTGAGGTGAACGCTGCCGCCGGGTCACACAAACAAATGTACTGTATGCTCTTGTTCGTGATGTACTAGTACCCTTCTCAAATAAGCCCCACTGGGTCGGGTCGACGACATCTTCATCGCCGCGTTCCAAATACTCGTTGACAACCAGTCGTTGTGCGTACCTCTGCTGTTCTTTTACCATCCTTCCCGTCCCGTAATTTTTTTATTCTGAACCCCATTCGTCGACTCCCATCAGGGCGTTTTTTGTCCCTTTCTCACATTCCTTCGTTTCCCAACCTGTTGTCTCCCAATCCCTCTGGCTCGCTATGTCTCCTTCTGTGAACCTTGTAGCCGCAGATCCCTCTCCATTATGATGACACCTTCCGTACTTCCCGAAGTTCGGCGTTCATCTGCGTCTCTATCCTCACTGCCTACCGTATCAGTTTATGTTCCCTCTTTATTCCCAACTCTCTGTAAATTCAATCGGATTGAGGCGTAAAACTATTTCTTTGCATCGTTACCCTTTTTGAACGAAGTCCTCGCTTCCCGCCAATCGACCACCACACGGAAATCATTCAAAAATATTAGACTCGGACTTCCCCTTTGTGTTGAAAGCGAGATGCGTATATGCTTCCTCGTTCGCATCCACGCCATCCATGCCACTGCCATGTTTCACCTCTTTCATTCCTTACAATACTATTCTCAGTGCTTGTGCCATGGTTCTCGCCCGTGACTAGCGACATATTACTGGATGGGCGCACCGCTCCTCCATGCTGTCGCGTGCCATTGTTCCACCATACCCTGCTGAGCCACGATATCTCCGTCAAGTCGACTACGTCGGTTTCATGGCTGATATTGTGGTGCTTTTGGATGACAAGTAGCAGTCGAGCTCTGCTAATGTGATAACGCCCCAGGCATTATTTAACTTGTGAAACTATGAGTATGTCAGTAATCCATCAGCCCCAACTTCGCCAATATTACCTTGCAACCGTCTTACCCAACGCAGAGTGGAGGGATATCTGGTTGCTTCCGCAGGTTTCCTCCCCACAGCGCCTGCTGGCTAACTGATATTCGTTTTCAGTCGTCTTCCTCGTTGTCATGTTATCTTCAAAACGGCTTCGCACCTGATTCTCGGTCCTCTGAAACTCGAATACATTTGAAGCTACCCTGCAGCTGACGGTCTTTTCTTCACTGGGCCCTCGACATCGAACCCAGCTACTGCAGTGTGCCGCCACGTGTCTCAGGTCTCTGAGAAAATTTACTCTGCCTGATGCGAACAAGGATGTGCCCGCGCGGCCACCGGTACTACGAGTGCGGTAACAGCTCGTCCACTTAGTCTCAGCGAAATGAGTACATTTTATTTTGTGAAGGCGCCTACCCAAAGGTGGGTAAGTACGGAGCAGCGGGAGCCTATGATACTCAAGACTCAAGTCCTACTCGACGACGGGCTGGAGCCGGACCAACGGCTCAGGGGATTTTCAACGTTTGTGACACTCTTTCGTCATCCCATTCCCGTTTTGTCACGTATCGTCCTCCGTTTCTTGTTCGGTTTGCTTATCCGAAGTGCTGTCACTGCTCCCTGACCAAGCGCGACATGTCTCGGCTCTACTCGCCATACCAAAGGTCTCATATTTTTGGTGTCTCTCACAAAGTCTCTGTGTCTTGTATTTGTTCAGCGTAATACTTAAAACCATCGTTAAAAGGTTGGAAAACCGGGCCTCGAATATTGGCCGACTTCGCCCCCTTTTGCTTGTCATACGACTTGCGCGTGTGGTTGTCGCTCATACGCTCAAATTCAGTTACCGTTCTTCCGTCACCAGGCCCCAGGCTTCACCAGCCCCAAACGTCGAGTATGACCGGAATACCCCTCTCCTTCCTCCCAAACTCACCTGTGCGACACCTATCACGGAGCCGCGAGTAGGGTAATTTCTGCAGCTGGTTGCATCCTGTATATCTGCAACTATTCCGAGTACCCTTCTTGATCAAGCATCATGGCATACCGGCAATAAACCTGCACGAACTTCCGACACTGGCTCGTCCCAGAGAGAAGCTTGAGCTCGAATACCTCAAGGTCCACGAGCGTTGTTGTGCATATTGGGTATTGCAGGCGGAGCTGTCGTGGCTTCTCGGGGGGTTGACTCTCTTGGGTGTAGGTCACCCATATGATGAGTATCTCGAATCTTAAATATCAGACCAGGGTAAAACAGAAACAGAATCGTATCTAGGTGTGCGACAGTGGGTGCACGTTAACGAGGTGAAGGAATTGCGGCGACGTTCGATGGTAACAAGGCTAAGGGGAAAGGGGGAAACTGTTGAATGGAGAGCAGGGAGTCGGAGACGAAAAAGAAAAAGAAAATAAGGGAGCATATAAAAGTTTTGCACGCTCCCTTATTTTCTTTTCGCCTTAGACTGTGTTAGCTGTGTCTAAGCCATGGCATGCGGTGCAATTTGGAGGTACCATGGTGACCAGCGGTGAAGTCGTTAAGGCGTGAGGATTCATGCCCCCAACAAACTACTCCCGAGTCCTCGTGAGGTCTCTCCCGTTTCGCTAGTGTATATATTTGTCGTCGGCCCGGGCCGGGTGTGTAGGTTGAATATGTGCAGGGATGTCAGCGGTCGACAGCGTCGAGTGGCGAGTGTGATCCGCAACTGAAGTAACCTGATCACTCAGGCTAGGCACAGCACCGGTGGCTAAAGGTGTAGATGGGAGTTCCTGTGAATGAAATGGGGCATAATCTGGGGACCTGGGAGAATGTTTGTTTCCTCGATGTGTTGTGGATCCGTGCTACCGCCGGAGGTGGGCCTGCTTTCGAAGGGAGATGGGTTAGGGGAAGGATCGTTAGCATCATCAAGCTGGGTGGGACGAGAGTCGGTTGCGTTTGAATCATGAGCGGCGATATTGCATGGAAAGTAGGACACTATTGTCACCATGGGTGATGTTGTCCCCGACGATATGTTTCGACAAGCCAATATTGGTCATTAGCGAGCGTAATCCAACGGTCATCTCGTTCACGAACATGGGGAAGGATACTGGCAACTGCGTGCCGCGCACAGAGAGAAGTACGGTTGTCACTATATGGCACCACGGTGTTAGAATCTGCGCTATTTGAATTGATTGCGGTACTTGATCGAAGCGGAGGCTCGAGAGATCAAGGATTCTACAAATATCAACAGAATCGCATATCTCTTTCGTGGCATTCATGCCGATGACGAGCCGACGAGTCTTGACCTCCTCGCTGACCGAGTTAGATAACAAATTGTGGCCCAAGAATCCCTTCAATGAGTCGACGAACTTTTGACGAAATGTGTCGGGAAGAGGTCTTTGGAGATTTTCACCATCTGCGAGTCAAAGAAGCCGGAGATGGCCTCCAAGAATCCTTCTAGCGTATCGTCTTCGTCTATGGAACCCACTGTCCAGTCCAAGATGTCGAGGTCGATCTCCGATGACCGTTTCGAAGCAGCTCGCTCGGCTAGCTTCAACACATACCCTAACATCCGATCACCATGATGCGAACTCAAGCGATTAAAGCGTGACCAGGTTTG
>Ga0307512_10002064_pt1 | contig 26392 bp, 24 predicted proteins | sample 14_EM_MG_FD_200267 | JGI IMG/M metagenome (GOLD analysis project Ga0307512, IMG submission 200267) | Populus trichocarpa ectomycorrhiza microbial communities from riparian zone in the Pacific Northwest, United States - 14_EM | ecosystem: Host-associated > Plants > Roots > Unclassified | place... | reverse complement strand
TCGCCCGGCGGCCGGAGACCGCGGACACAGTCACGCTGCGCCTGGAGCCGCTCGGCCAGCCGCTCGGTGACTTCGCTGCGGGGCAGTTCGCGATGGTGCACTGCTTCGGACGGGGCGAGATTCCCGTCTCGGTCAGCTCGGTGCAGTCCACCGGCGGTCTCGCGCACACGATCCGGGCGGTGGGCGCCGTCTCGGCGGGGCTGTGCGAGGCGCAGGCCGGGGACGTCCTGGGGCTGCGCGGACCGTACGGTGTCGGCTGGGAGCTCGAACGGGCGGGCGGGCAGGACGTGGTGGTGGTCGCGGGTGGTATCGGGCTCGCGCCGCTGCGGCCGCTGATCCTGCGCGCGCTGGCCGAACCGGCGCGGTACGGCCGGGTCAACGTGCTCATCGGTGCGCGGACTCCGGGCGACCTGATCGCCCCGAAGGAGGCGGCGCGCTGGCCCACCGCGTACACCGGCGTGACCGTCGACCGGCCCGACGAAGAGTGGCGCGGAGACGTCGGCCTGGTCACCCAGCTGCTGGACCGGGCGGACTTCGATGCGGCGAACGCCTGGGCGTTCGTCTGCGGGCCCGAGCCGATGATCCGCGCCACCGCCCGCGATCTCGCGCACCGCGGGATGCCCCGCGAACGGATCCGGGTCTCACTGGAACGCAATATGCGCTGCGCCACCGGGCACTGCGGACACTGCCAGCTCGGCCCCCTCCTGTTGTGCCAGGCCGGTCCGGTCGTGGACTGGAGCCAGGCCGAACCCCTGCTGTCGGTAAGGGAGTTGTGACATGTCGACGACCAAGACCCTACCGACGCTCGCGGTGTTCAAGCTGGCGTCCTGCGACGGCTGCCAGCTCACTTTGCTGGACTGCGAGGACGAACTCCTGGCGCTGACGGGCGAGGTGAGGATCGCGCACTTCCTGGAGGCGTCCAGCGCGGTGGAGCCCGGTCCCTACGACCTGTCCCTGGTCGAGGGCTCGGTCACCACGGCCGCGGACGCCGAGCGGCTCCGCGCGATCCGGGCCGCCTCGCGCCACCTGGTGACCATCGGGGCGTGCGCGACCGCCGGCGGCATCCAGGCCCTGAGGAACTTCGCGGACGTCGACGAGTACCGGCGCACGGTCTACGCCCACCCCGAGTACATCGCCACGCTGGCCACCTCCACTCCCGTGTCGGACCATGTCGACGTCGACTTCGAGCTGCGCGGCTGCCCGATCGACCGGCGGCAGCTCATCGAGGTGATCACCGCGTTCCTCGCCGGACGCAAGCCGGACATCGCGAACCACAGCGTGTGCTTCGAGTGCAAGCGGCGCGGCACGGTGTGCGTCACCGTCGCCCACGGCACGCCCTGTCTGGGCCCGGTCACGCACGCCGGGTGCGGGGCGCTGTGCCCGGCCTACCAACGCGGCTGTTTCGGCTGCTTCGGCCCGTCCGGGTCGGTGAACCTGCCGGCGCTGATCCCGCTGCTGCGCCGCGACGGCCTCGACGAGGACGCCGTGATGCGCTTCCTGCACACCTTCAACACCGCCGCCTTCGAAAAGGAGTTGAACCCGTGACGCACCGCGGATCCCGTGTCCTGCACGTCGGCTCAATCTCCCGGGTCGAGGGCGAGGGCGCGCTGCGCCTGCATGTGCACGACGGCACGGTCACCGAGGCACGGCTGGAGATCTACGAGCCGCCGCGCTTCTTCGAGGCGTTCCTGCGCGGCCGTGCGTACACGGAGCCGCCGGACATCACGGCCCGGGTGTGCGGGATCTGCCCGGTGGCGTACCAGATGAGTGCGTGCGCGGCGATCGAGGATGCGTGCGGCGTGGCGGTCGATCCGGTGATCCGGGATCTGCGCAGGCTGCTGTACTGCGGCGAGTGGATCGAGAGCCAGGTCCTGCACATCTATCTGCTGCACGCCCCGGACTTCCTGGGCCTGGCGAGCGCGATCGAGCTGGCCCGCACGCACCGGTCCGAGGTCGAGCGGGGGCTCAGGCTGAAGAAGGCCGGCAACTCCCTGATGGAGTTGCTGGGCGGGCGGGCCGTGCACCCGGTGAACGTGCGCCTCGGCGGCTTCTACCGGGCCCCGACGCGCGCCGAACTGCGGCCGCTGGAGGAGGAGTTGAAGCGGGCCCTCGACGACGCGTGGGAGACCGTGCGCTGGGTCGCGGGCTTCGAGTTCCCCGACGGGCACACCGACGCCGACCTGCTCGCGCTGGCCGACCCTCACACGTACGCCATCGAGGGCGGCACGCCGACCGTGCTGCGCGCCGACGGGACCAGGACGTCCTTCCCCGTGCCGGACTTCACCGAGCACGTCGCCGAGACCCATGTGCCGCACTCCACCGCGCTGCATTCGCGGCTCGACGGACGCCTGCACCTGACCGGTTCGCTCGCCCGGTTCGCGATCAGCGGCCCGAAGCTGTCGCCGGTTGCTCTCCAGGCCGCCGTCGAGGCGGGGTTGGGCGATCCGCGCACGGGCGCCGTGTGCCGCAACCCGTTCCGTTCCATCCTGGTGCGGGCGGTGGAGGCGGTGTACGCGGTCGGCGAGGCGCTGCGGATCATCGCGGCGTACGAGCCGCCCGCCCGCCCGTATGTCGACGTGCCCCCGGTCGCGGGTGTCGGACACGGCGCCACCGAGGCGCCGCGGGGAGTGCTGTACCACCGCTACGAACTCGACGCCGACGGCATCGTGACCGACGCGCTGCTGGTGCCGCCCACCGCGCAGAACCAGGGCGCGATCGAGGACGACCTGCGGCGGCTGGCCCAGCACGCGATCGGCGAACACGACCCGGACGACGACGAGTTGACGGCCCTGTGCGAGCGGGCGATCCGCAACCACGACCCGTGCATCTCGTGCTCCACCCACTTCCTCGACCTGACCGTCGTCCGTACCTCGGAAGAAACCACGGGAGGCTGCGATGCCTGAATCTCCGTACACCGTGAGCGATGTGATGACGCACACCGTCGTCGCCGTCGGCAGTGAGGCGCCCTTCAAGGAGATCGTCGAACTGCTCGACCAGTGGAAGGTCAGCGCCCTGCCGGTGCTGGCCGGCGAGGGCCGGGTGGTGGGGGTGGTCTCCGAGGCGGATCTGATGGCCAAGGAGGAGTTCCGGGACACCGAGGAGGGCGATCCGGCCGCTCGGAAGAAGGCGGGCGCGGTGACCGCGGGCGAGCTGATGAGCGCCCCGGCCGTGACCGTGCACGCGGACGCCTCGCTGGCCGAGGCCGCCCGCATCATGGCCCGCCGGCACGTCAAGCGCCTACCTGTCGTCGACGGGGTCGATCTGCTGCAGGGCGTGGTCAGCCGCAGCGATCTGCTCAAGGTCTTCCTCCGCGACGACGAGGAGATCGCCGGGGAGATCCGGCGCAGTGTCCTGGGTCAGCTCCCGGTCACCAGTCCGCTGACGGTGAGCGTGACCGAGGGCGTGGTCACCCTCGGCGGTTCCCTGCCCGACCGGATGCTCGTGCCCGTGGTGGCGCGGGCGGTGCGGGCGGTGGAGGGGGTCGTGGACATCCGGCTCGATCTCACGCACCGATGAAGTACCTCGACGAGTACCGCGATCCTGTACTCGCCCGGCGGCTGCTGGACGAGCTGCGGGGCACCGCCACGCGCCCGTGGCGGATCATGGAGGTGTGCGGCGGGCAGACCCACACCCTGGTCCGCCAGGGCATCGACGAGCTGCTGCCCGCCGGGATGCGGATGATCCACGGCCCCGGCTGCCCGGTCTGTGTGACCCCGCTGGAGACCCTGGACCGGGCCATGGCCATCGCCGCCCGCCCCGGTGTGATCCTCACCAGCTTCGGCGACATGCTCCGCGTGCCCGGCACGGACACCGACCTGCTGTCGCTGCGGGCGCGGGGAGCGGACGTACGCGTGGTCTACGCCCCGATGGACGCGGTGCGCCTGGCCGCCGGCCATCCCGAGCGGGAGGTGGTCTTCCTCGCCGTCGGCTTCGAGACGACCGCGCCCGCCAACGCGATGGCAGTGCTGCACGCGGCCCGCCTCGGGCTGAGGAACTTCTCGATGCTGGTCAGCCATGTCCTCGTGCCGCCCGCCATGACGGCGCTGCTCGACGACCCGGACTGCGAGGTGCAGGCCTTCCTGGCGGCCGGGCATGTGTGTGCGGTGATGGGCTGGACCGAGTACGAGCCGATCGCCGCCGGCCACCGGGTGCCGATCGTGGTCACCGGCTTCGAGCCGCTGGACCTGCTGGAGGGCATCCTGATGGCCGTGCGGCAGCTGGAGTCGGGCCGGTACGAGGTGGAGAACCAGTACGTGCGGGCCGTGCGCCGTTCGGGCAACACCGCCGCCCAGGACACCGTGCGCAGGGCCTTCCGGGTCACCGACCGGGCCTGGCGCGGCATCGGGCCACTGCCCGACAGCGGCCTCGAACTCGCCGAGGAATACCGGGAGTTCGACGCGGCCCGCCGCTTCGACGTGGGCGGACTGTGCCCCGTCGAGGACCCGGAGTGCATCGCGGGCGCCATCCTCACCGGGGCCAGGCTGCCCACCGACTGCGCGGCGTACGGCACCCGCTGCACCCCCCGACACCCGCTCGGCGCACCGATGGTGTCGTCCGAGGGCACCTGCGCCGCCTTCCACGCGGCCGGACGCACTCCCACGAGGAGCACGGCATGAACATCGAATGCCCCACCCCCACCCACGAGGACGAGGTCGTCCTGCTGGGCCACGGCGCCGGCGGCCGTCTGACCGCCGAGCTGCTCGACGGGCTGATCCTGCCCGCCTTCGGCGGCTCGACGGGTCCGCTGGAGGACGCTGCGCTGCTGCCCGGTTACCGGGAGCTGGTGTTCAGCACCGACAGCTTCGTGGTCAGTCCGCTCTTCTTCCCGGGCGGGGACATCGGTTCCCTCGCCGTCCACGGCACCGTCAACGACCTCGCGATGCGGGGCGCCTGGCCGCTCGCACTGTCCGTCTCCCTGATCGTCGAGGAGGGGCTGCCGATGGCCGAACTCCGCTCCGTCCTGGAGTCGTTGGGGAAGGCGGCACAGGACGTCGGCGTGCCTGTCATCACCGGAGACACCAAGGTCGTGGGGCGTGGCGCCGCGGACCGGCTCTTCATCAACACCACCGGCGTCGGACAGCGGCACGGCCCGCTGCATCCGTCGGCCGCACTGGCCCGCCCCGGGGACGCGGTGCTGCTGTCCGGGCCGATCGGGCTGCACGGCACGACCGTGCTGAGCACCCGTGAGGGCCTCGGCTTCGAGAGCGACATCGCCTCGGACAGCCGGCCCCTGCACCGGCTGGTGGGGACCCTGGCCCCGCTCGGCGCCTCCGTCCACGTGCTGCGCGACCCCACCCGGGGAGGGCTCGCCACCGCCCTCAACGAGATCGCCCGCGACTCCGCCGTCGCCGTCGAGATCGAGGAGAGCGCGATCCCGGTGCCCACGGCCGTCGCCTCCGCCTGCGACCTGCTCGGCCTGGACCCGCTGATCGTCGCCAACGAGGGCTGCATGGTCGCCTTCGTCGACGCCGAGGCCGCCGAGGAGGCGCTGGCCGCGATGCGGTCCGTTCCCGAGGGCGCCGAGGCGGTGCGGATCGGCGAGGTGCTGCCGACGGAACCGGCCGGGCGGGTGACCGTGCGCACCCTGGTCGGCGCGCGACGCATCGTGGACATGCCGCTGGGCGAGCAACTCCCACGTATCTGCTGACCATTGGGGCAGGGCCGCCTGGGGGGGGTTCGGCCCGCGTCACCCCGGCCTGCGCCCCAAATGGGGACCGATCAGCGCCCACTCCGTGTCCCACTCCTCCAGTCGGCACCGGTCCGGGCGGGCGCCCGCGCCCCAGCCGAGGAGCAGCACCGCCGCGGCCACGCACACCGCCCCCACCGCGCCCAGCACGGCGCCCTGGAACTCTGCCTCCGGCCGTCGCGCGCTCGGGCACGAGGCGGCCCTTCGCGTCCAGAGACACCCGGGCGACGGTGCCGGCCGTGCATCCGGAGCCGCCCCGGGTGGCCCCCGGCCGGGTCTGCCGTCCGTGCCGGTGCGTTCAGTCGCCCTGCCGTTCCTCCACCAGTTCGCCGGCGACCCGTGCCGCCCACGCCTCGATCTCGGGGAAGTTCCGGAAGTCGCCGCCCTTTCCGTTGCGCACGATCATCCGGGCGATGCGCCCCTTGGCGCCCTCTTGCAGGCAGCCTCCGAAGGTGACGTGCCCCCTGGCGCCGAGCCGGGTCATGGTGCGGCGTACGCCGGGCACGGGCGCGATGTCCCGCTCCGACGCCGTGGCGTCGAGGGGGCCGCTGCTGAAGAACCACACCGGGCGTTCGGCCAGTGCGCGGCGGTGGCGGCGCACGAACCGGCGGGCGTCCTTGTGCCAGCGTCCGGCGTACAGTCCGCCCCCGACGACGACGGCGTCATACCGCGTCACGTCCGCGACGGACCCGGCCGACATCGTCTCGGCCGTGAGGCCTTCCTTGCGCAGGACCTCGGCCACGGCCTCGGCGATCTGCGCGGTCGATCCATTGGTCGTCCCGTAGGCGACCAGCACGCTGGTGGGCATGGCGGTCCGCCTCCTTTCCACTCACAGCTTGTTGTGCAGCCAGTCGTCGGCGATGCCCCGGAGCGCCTGCTCGTCGGGCCGGATGTGCGAGTCGTCCAGCCGGTGCGTGAGCTGGTCGACGACCGCGACCACCCCGTCGGTCTGACGGGTCATGGAGACGGCGATCTCCGTCTCGCTCTTGCGTTCCATGTGGCCGGAGAGAGTGACCACGCCCTCCACCACCTGGACGTCGATGCTGCGCGGAGACAGCCACATCGCGCGCACCAGCACATCCTCGACGATCTCCTCGCGGATCTCCGCGTCGGGCCGCAGGAAGACCTGCAGCAGGTCACGCCGGGTGACGATGCCGACGAGCCGGTTCTCCTCGTCGAGGACGGGCAGCCGCTCGACGCGGTGCTGGGCCATGCTCCGGGCGGCCTCGACGATGCTGTTGTCCGCGTGAACCGTGATGGGCGGCTCGGTCATCAGCTGGCCGGCGGTGCGGGCCCGGGTCTTCGCGGCCCGCGTCTTGCCTTCGTGGGTGAGAGCGGCAAGTCGGTGGTGCTTCTTCGGCTCGTACGGGTCCGGTGTCTCGGCCTGACGGACCATGAGGTCCGTCTCGGAGATGACACCGATGACCTTCTCGTCCTCGTCGACCACCGGCAGTCCGCTGATGCGGTGCTCGCCGAGCAGTCGTGCCACCTCCTTGAACGGGGTGCCGTACTCGGCGCGGACGACCTCCGTGGTCATCACGGAGCCGACCTTGTTGTGCTTCATGGCTGTTCCCTTCTCAGCGGAGTCGGCGCAGGTACGGGTCCTGGGGCCTGCGGGGCAGCAGGCGCACGCGCGCATCGAGCACACGGACTCCGCTCGGTGTCGCGAGAACCGGGTTGAAGTCGGCCTCGGCCAGCTGCGGCAGGTCGCTCGCCATCCGGGACAGCCGCAGCAGGAGTTGCTCCAGACCTTCGAGGTCGACGGGCCGCGCGCCGGTCGCGCCGAACAGCAGCGGGGCGCAGCGCGGGGCCGTGATCAGGTCGTGCACGTCGTGGTCGGTGAGCGGGGCGAGCCGGGCCGCGTGGTCGGCGAGCACCTCGGTCGCGGTGCCGCCGAGTCCGAACAGGACCAGCGGCCCGAACACCTCGTCCTGGACGACGCCCGCGAACAGTTCGGTGCCGCGGTCGGCGAGCGGCTGGAGCACCACGCCCGTCAGCAGTCCGGCGAACCGGGTTTCCAAGTCCCGGAAGGCGGCGCGCACTTGGGAGTCTCCGCGCAGGTCGAGGTGGACGGCGTGCTCCGCGCTCTTGTGCAGCAGACCCGGCCAGTGACCCTTCATGACCACCCGGCCGTCGGCACCGCGCAGCCGGTCGGCGGCGAGGACGGCGTCGTCCTCGGTCTCCGCCCAGGCCCACGGCAACTGGGGAATGCCGTAGCAGTCCAGGAGTTCGGCACAGGCGCGCGGATCGAGCCAGCCGCCGTCCGGGTGAGCGTCGAGGTAGGTCTCCACGACGGTGTGGGCGCGTGCCGTTTCGACGCCGTGGAGGTCGGGGACGGTCCCGGCGGGCCGTGCCAGCCAGGCCGCGCGACGGGCAGCGTGGGCCAAGGCCCGTGCCGCCGCCTGGGGTTCGGCGTACGACGGGACGGTACCGCCGTCGGCGGGCAGTAGTTCGACGGGCATGGCCTGTTCGAGCCGGACCGCGGCGATCGGCTTGGTCCGCCGGGCCGGGACGGGGGTCCCTCCGGTCGGGTTCATTCGAGACTGGGGGTGGGTGAGGGCACGGACGAGGTCGTCGCCGGTCGCCTCGGCGACCGCCGTGGGGACGAGGGCGACCAACACGGCGTCGACGCCGCTGTGCTCCATGATCCGGTCCACGCAGTCGGTGAGTTGCTCCTCCGTGACGGCGGCGGTCGCGTCGACGGGGTTGCCGACGGCGGCACCGTCGGGCAGTACGGCGAGCAGGGCGTCGATGAGTTTCGGGGTGGGCACCGGCAGGCTCAGCCCGGCCTCGGCGCAGGCGTCGGCGGCGAGTACGCCCGCTCCGCCCGCGTTGGTGACGATCGCGACCCGGGAGCCGGCGGGCAGCGGCTGGGAGTGCAACAGGGCGGCGGTTTCCAGGAGTTCGCCGACCGACCGGGTGGCGGTGATGCCGGCCTGGGTGAACAGCGCGCCACGGGTCATGGTGCGGGTGGCGGCGGCCGCGGTGTGCGTGGCGGCCGCGCGCCGGCCGGCGTCGGTGCGGCCGGCGTCGACGGTGAGTACCGGCAGCCGGCGGGTCACGCGCCGGGCGGTACGGGAGAACGCCCGCGGGTTGCCGAAGGACTCCAGGTGCAGCAGGGCGAGGTCGGTGCGGCCGTCGCTCTCCCACCACTGGAGCATGTCGTTGCCGCTGACGTCGAACTTGTCGCCGAGGGACACGAACGAGGAGACACCGATGCCGAGCCGGGACAACCCGTCGAGCAGGGCGATGCCGACGCCGCCGGACTGGACGGCCACGCCCGCGGTGCCGGGGCGCGGATGGCCGGCGGCGAAGGTGGCGTCGAGGCGCAGTGCCGGGTCGGTGTGGGAGATGCCGAGGCAGTTGGGGCCGACGAGCCGCATCCCGTGGGTGCGGCACACCGTCATCAGGGCCCGGGCCTGGTCGGCGTCGAGGCCCGCCGTGACGACGAGCAGGGCCCGTACGCCCGCCTTCCCGCATTCGTCGGCGGTTTCCGGGACCGCCGCGGCGGGCACGGCCAGGACCGCGAGGTCGGGGGTCCTGGGCAGGGCGGCGACCGACGGGTACGAGGGCACGCCGAGGATGTTGGTCGCGGCCGGATTCACGGCGAACAGACGCCGGGTGAAACCGCCGGCGTGCAGGTGGTGCAGGATCGCCCGGCCCACGGAGCCGGGTTTGCGGCCGGCACCGACCACGGCCACCGCTTTCGGCCGCAGCAGCGGCTCGAGGCTGGCGACGTCGGCGGCCCGGCCGCGTTCCTCAACGGCCGTGAGGTAGGTGTCGCTGTCGTCGAGTTCGATGGTGCAGCGCACCTCCGGGCCCTCGAAGCGGCGGGCGGTGCGCAGGCCGAGGTCGGCGAAGAGCCGTAGCACCTCGTGGTTCTCGCTGAGCGCATCGGCCGTGAAGGCCGAGACGCCCTGGGCGCGGGCGGCGGAGACCAGGTGCTCGATCAGGAGGGTGCCGACACCCCGGTGGTGCAGTCCGTCGGCGACCGCGATGGAGATCTCGGCCGTGGTCCCGGCGTCACCGGCGTCTCCGGTGTCGTACTCGGCCAGACCGATCACCTGGCCCTTCGCCTCCGCCAGCAGGGCGCGGTATCCGGGGCGCGGTGCGCCGCAGGCCCGGTCGGCCGCCATCTCGGCGGAGCGGTGGCTGGCCGCGAAGAACCGCAGTCGGAGGTTGTCCGGGGACATCTCCTCGTAGAGCCCCTGCAGCTGGTCGTGGTCGCCCTGGTGCACGGGACGGATGCACACGGTGGTGCCGTCCGCGAGCAGGGCGTGGGCCATGGGCCAGGTGAGCGCGTCGTTCGTCATGACGGAATCCCCTCCAGGTCTCTCGACACTTCGAGCGTCCAACGGAACGAGCGCCGGCCACAGGGGCTGTCCGGGCGGCTCGGGTGGGCCACTCGGCCCTCAATGACGGGCCAGGTCGGCAGCTCCCCCAAAGGGGCGCGGGGAACTGCGCGACCAGCCACGACGTGCCGCACACGACCGACGGCAATCGCGGCACTCACCGTTGTCGCGGCCCGACCGGCGGAGCGCCTACGCGTTCCAGGCCCAGTCCTCGACCTCGGGCAGATCGGTGCCGTACTCGCGGATCCAGGCCTGGTGGCGGGTACGGGCGTCGGCCATCGTCTGGCGTACGGCGGCGGCGCGCACGGCGAGCCCCGGGACGCGGTCGATGACGTCCATGACCAGCCGGTACCGGTCCAGGTCGTTGCGGACGACCATGTCGAACGGCGTGGTCGTGGTACCCGACTCCTTGTAGCCGCGCACGTGCAGGTTGCCGTGGCCCGTGCGCCGGTAGGCGAGCCGGTGGATCAGCCACGGGTAACCGTGGTAGGCGAAGATCACCGGCTTGTCCTTGGTGAACAGGCCGTCGTACTCGAAGTCGCTCATGCCGTGCGGGTGTTCCTCACGCGGCATCAGCCGGGCCATGTCGACGACATTGACCACGCGGACCGCGAGATCGGGCAGGTGACGGCGCAGCAACTGTGCCGCGGCCAGCACCTCCAGGGTGGGCACGTCGCCGGCGCAGGCCAGCACGACGTCCGGCTCCCCGCCGTTCTCGGTGCCCGCCCACTCCCAGATGCCGGCTCCGCGTGCGCAGTGGGCGCGCGCCTGGTCCATCGACAGCCAGTCGAAGCAGGGCTGCTTGCCGGCCACGATCACGTTCACGTAGTCGCGGCTGCGCAGCGCGTGGTCCGCCACCGACAGCAGTGTGTTGGCGTCCGGCGGCAGGTACACCCGTACGACCTCGGGGCTCTTGTTGAGGACGTGGTCGACGAAGCCGGGGTCCTGGTGGGAGAAGCCGTTGTGGTCCTGGCGCCACACGTGCGAGGTCAGCAGGTAGTTGAGGGAGGCGATGGGGGCGCGCCACGGCAACTGCCTGGATGTCTTCAGCCACTTGATGTGCTGGTTGACCATCGAGTCGACGATGTGCACGAACGCCTCGTAGCAGGAGAACAGCCCGTGCCGGCCGGTCAGCAGATAGCCCTCCAGCCAGCCCTGGCAGGTGTGTTCGGAGAGGATCTCCATCACCCGGCCGTGCCGGTCGAGGTGTTCGTCCACCGGAAGGTGCTGGGCCTGCCAGGCCTTGCCGCTGGCGTCGAAGACGGCCTGCAGCCGGTTGGAGGCGGTCTCGTCAGGGCCCACGACCCGGAAGTCGCGGCGGGCAGAGCTGTCCTCCATGACCCGCTCGAGGAGGTCGCCGAGGATCCGGGTGGGCTCGTGGAGGGTCGTGCCCGGCTTGTCCACCGGCACGGCGAACCGGTCGAGGGAAGGGACCGGCAGATCGCGCACGAGCAGGCCGCCGTTGGCGTGCGGGGTGGCGCCCAGGCGTACGGCCCCGTCGGGAACGCAGGCGAGGACGTCGGTGACGGGCCGGCCGTCGGCGTCGAACAGTTCCTCGGGACGATACGAGCGCAGCCATGCCTCCAACTGCCGCAGGTGCTCCGGGTTTTCGCGTACGGCTGCCAGGGGGACCTGGTGGGCGCGCCAGGTGCCCTCGACCGGGACACCGTCGACCTCGGCGGGGCCGGTCCAGCCCTTCGGGGTGCGCAGCACGATGACGGGCCAGTGCGAGCGTTCGGCCACGTCGTCCTCACGGGCGGACTGCTGCAGCGCGGCGATGCGGTCCAGTGCGTCGTCCATCGCGAGTGCCATCGCGCGGTGGACGGTGGCCGGGTCGTCGCCGGTGACGTGGATCGGGGAGTGGCCGTATCCGCGCAGCAGCTCGTCGAGTTCGTGCTCCGGCAGGCGGGCCAGCACGCTCGGGTTGGCGATCTTGTAGCCGTTGAGGTGGAGGATCGGCAGGACGGCGCCGTCGTGCACCGGGTCGAGGAACTTGTTGGAGTGCCAGGAGGCGGCCAGCGGCCCGGTCTCCGCCTCGCCGTCGCCGATCACGCAGGCGACCAGCAGGTTCGGATTGTCGAGGGCCGCGCCATACGCATGCGACAGCGAGTAGCCCAGTTCGCCGCCCTCGTGGATCGAACCGGGCGTCTCCGGCGCGACATGGCTCGGCACACCGCCGGGGAAGGAGAACTGCTTGAACAGCCGCTCCATGCCCGCCTCGTCGCGGCCGACGTTCGGGTACGTCTCGCTGTAGGTGCCCTCCAGCCAGGAGTTGGCCAGCACGGAGGGGCCGCCGTGGCCGGGTCCCCACACGCACAGCGCGTCCAGGCCGCGTGTCTTGATGACACGGTTGAGGTGGGTGTACACGAGGTTCAGGCCGGGCGAGGTGCCCCAGTGGCCGAGCAGTCGCGGCTTGATGTGCTCGGGCCTGAGGGGCTCGCGCAGCAGCGGGTTGGCCATCAGGTAGATCTGTCCGGCGGCCAGGTAGTTGGCGGCCCGCCAGTGGGCGTCGAGGGTGCGCAGCTCATCGTCGGAAAGCACGGTGGCGTCCTGGTGTTCGACCTTGGGCATGAGTGACTCCGGAAGTCATCGACGTGGGTCGTCGGGGGTGGAGACGGCGTGGCCGGCAAGAAGGTGGCGGCACTGCCGAGCAAGACGTATGAGAAGGAACTGCTGTGCGTGCAGACGGAGTTGGTGAAGCCGCAGGAGTGGGTGCGGGCGGCGGGCGCCCGGCTGGTCGTGGTCTTCGAGGGGCGGGACGCGGCGGGCAAGGGCGGCACCATCAAGCGCGCCGCGGAGTATCTCGACCCGCGCGTGGCGCGGATCGCGGCGCCGCCCGAGCCGACCGAGCGCAAGCGCACCCAGTGGTACTTCCGGCGGTAGGTGGAGCATCTGTGGGCCGCCGGAGGGATCGTGCTGTTCGACCGGTCCTGGTCCAACCGGGCCGGGGTCGAGCTGCCGCCGCGGCCGCCGTCGACGGACTACCGGCGCCCGCCGCGCGATCTGCAGACCTGCGTCCCCGATCACGCGGCGAGCCGGTAATCCGGTCACGGCCCCGACTCCCGCTCCGGTACGACGGCGACCGGGCAGGCGGAGTGGTGCAGCACCGCGTGGGCGACGCGGCCCAGCTGGAGCCCGAAGTGTCCGCCACGGCGCTTGGCTCCGACGACCAGCAGGTCGGCCTGGTGCGAGGCATCCACCAGCACCCGGCGGGCATGGCCCTCGACGGTGCGGCCATGCACCTCGACGTCGGCCGGGACGTCCTGCAGCGCGCCCTCCAGCGCTTCCACGGCCCGCTCCCGGTGCAGCCGGGCGGGTTCTCCGGCCATCAGCGGGTGGTCGGTGGTCTCGTGCGCGGGGCACCGCCAGGCCCGTACGGCCTCCAGGGGGACTCCACGGCGTCGCGCCTCCTCGACCGCGAACCGCAGGGCCGGGGACTCCTTCCCGTCCTCGCCGACGCCCACGACGACGCGGCCGCGGGTGCCCGGCGTCGCCCGGTTGTCGTGGCGGCCGCGCAGCACGATCACCGGGCACTCGGCGTAGGCGGCCACGGACAGGCTGACGGAGCCGAGAAGCAGTTCGGCGAGACCGCTGCGACCACGGGAGCCCAACACCAGCGCGGAGGCAAAGCGCCCTTCCCGCGCCAGCGCGTACTCGGGCTCCTCCGGAAGTACCTCGGCGGTGATCTTCAGGTCCGGATGGCGGTCGCGTGCACGCCGGGCGGCGCCGTCGACGATGTCGTCGGCCAGCACTTCCTCGGACGGCTTCCCGAGATCATCGGCGAGCGCGGCGCCTTCGTAGCGCTCCCACAGCGAGGCATACACGACCCGCAGCGGCACGCCGCGCAGCGCTGCCTCGTCGGCCGCCCAGTCGACGGCCCGCAGGCTCGGCTCGGAGCCGTCCGTGCCCACGACCAGAGGCTGTTCCATCGTCTCCATCGTCGTCACCCTTCCGCTCCGAAGCCGAACACGATGCGGGCCTTGACCTGGCCGCGCAGCACCTCGTCCATGGACTCGTTGACGGCGGTGAGCGGACGGGTCTCGTGTATGACCCTGGTGCGGCCCGCCGCGTGCAGCTGGAAGACCTCGGCGAGGTCCTGCCGGGTGCCCACGATGGAGCCGATCACCGAGGTGCCGTTCAGGACGGTGTCGAAGATCGGGACCTGGATGGTGCCGTGTGCCGGCAAGGCCACCATGACGAGCTTGCCGCCGCGCCGCAACCCGGAGTTGACCGCGGTGAACGCGGCCTCGTTCACGGCCAGGGCGATCGCGGCGTGGGCGCCGCCGTGCTCCTTGAGCACCTGGCCGACGTCCTGCTTGCGGGCGTCGATGACGATGTCGGCGCCGAGTTCCGCGGCGAGTTCGAGCTTCTCGTCGGTGACGTCGATCGCCGCGACGGTCGCTCCCGCGATCTTGGCGTACTGCACCGCCAGATGGCCGAGTCCGCCGATGCCGGAGATCGCGACGAGCTGGGCGGGCCTGACGTCTGCGACCTTGAGCGCCTTGTAGGTGGTGACGCCCGCACAGGTCAGCGGGGCGGCGTCGACGGCACTGACGCCCTCGGGCACCGGCTGGGCGAAGTCGGCCCAGGCCGGCATCTTCTCGGCGTACCCGCCGTCGCAGCCGTATCCGGTGTTGATCTGCTGCTCGCACAGCGTCTCCCAGCCGGACAGGCAGTGCTCGCACCGCCCGCAGGCCCTGCCCAGCCACGGCACGGCGACCCGCTGTCCGAGGCTGAGGTGGGTGACGCCGTCGCCGAGTTTCTCGACGAGGCCGACGCCTTCGTGGCCGGGCACGAACGGGAGGTTCGGCTTGACGGGCCAGTCGCCGTGGGCGGCGTGGATGTCGGTGTGGCACAGGCCGGAGGCCTCGACACGGATCCTGACCTGGCCGGGGCCGGGCTCGGGGTCGGGGCGCTCCTCGATGACCAACGGCTCACCGAAAGCTCGTACGACCGCTGCCTTCATGGGTCCAACTCCTCAGGTCTTGACGTCAGTTGTGGGCGACGACCGCAACGGGGGCGGTGGCGTGGTGCAGGACGGCGTGTGTGACGGGGCCGATGTGGGCGCCGAGCGTGCCGCGGCGGATGCGCCGGCCGACGACGACGAGACTGGCCTCCTGCGAAGCGTCGACCAGGTGGTTGGCCCCGCTTCCGGCGCGGGACTCCTCCACGACCTCGACGTCCGGGTACTTCTGGCGCCAGGGGCGCACCACCGCGGCCAGGGCCGCGGACTGCTGCCGGGCGATCTCGTCGTGGAACTCCGGGTCGGCGGACAGTCCGTAGGTGTAGTAGGGCGGCAGGTTCCAGCCGTAGATGACCCGCAGGACCGCGGAGCGCCGTATGGCCGCGTCGAACGCGAACTCGATCAACGAGTCGTCCGGGCCGTCGGGGTCGAGGCCGAGCACGACGGGCCGGTACGGGGTGGCGGCCGACGGGATGCCCGCCGGGTCCGGCGCATGCTCGTCCGCGGCCTGCTCACCGGCTCGGACCAGGACCACCGGGCGCACGGCGTACGCCACGACGGCCAGGCCCACTGAGCCGACCATGAACCCGCCGATGCCGCTGAGCCCGCGGGAGCCGAGGGCGAGCAGTTCCGCGTCCTCGGCCGCCTTGACCAGGACGTCGGCGGGCCCGCCGCTCGACTGCTCCATGGTCACCTCGACGCCGGGATGACGCAGGCGGAGGCCCTCGAGGGTCTCGCGGGGAATCTGTTCGCTCCAGTGCTGCTGGGTCTCGGCGCCGAGCAGCGGGGCCTGGGCCATGGGGTCCGGCACGGGCTCCCACACGTTGACGATCTTCAACGGCAGACCGCGCAGCTTCGCCTCGCGGGCCGCCCACTCCGCCGCGGCGCGGCTCTCGGACGAGCCGTCCAGCCCTGCGACAACGGTGCGCACCATGGTTCAGCCTCCTGCTCGGGGATGTGTTTCCAGAATCGGCGGCGAAGCGGTCGATGCCGCAGGGGCCGCAGGTCCCCGACCGGGGCCGACCGGCCCAACGGCGCGGTTGTGGGCGGGGGCCGCCCGAACCGGCTGCCGGCGGGTGTGATCGTCGCCGCGTATCTCGTGCCGCAGGTGATGGCCTACGCGGAGGTGGCCGGTCTGCCGACGGGATCGGGCCGTGGGCGGTCCTGCCGGCGCTCGGCCCGTACGGACCCGCAGGCCCGGCTCATCCCGGGCCTGCTCGTCGACCGCTACGACTCACCGCTGTTCTTCGCCAACGCGCAACTGCGCCGCGGGCTCACCCGCCGCGGGATCGTGTTCGCCCTCGCCCGGGTGAAGCAGGGCGCAAGGGGCAGCCGGCTCAGCTCTTCACGGGCGTGCGCACGGCAGGCCGCTCCGGCCGACGCACCGCCCCGTCCGTCCCGGGCGTCCTGCGCGTCCTGCGCGTCCTGCGCGTCCTGCGCGTCCCGGGGGTCCCGGTGCCCGACGTCAGCCGAGCGGCACGGCGCTGCTGCGAGCGCAGGTACAGCGCGTCGAGCACTGCACTGAGCACGAAGGTGACGGCCATGGCGATCACCAGGAGAACGGCGAACTGCCGCCAGTAGTCCGGAGTCAGGCTCGTACCCATGGTGTTCCACCCCTTTCCGCTCTGGTTCCTGCACTGCCGAGTTGCTCTCTCACCACCATCGAACTGCGGTTCGCGGGGTGGCACAGGGTGCCGGAGGGGTGGAGCGGGCCGCCGGGTGGCCCGTTCGTGGGGCCGGGTGGCCCATGGCCCGTTCCGGGCCGCGCGGACACGCTGGGAGTGGTAGCTCCGTACCCCCTACTGGAGGCACGCCATGAACGCTCCCGCAACCACGAGCATGCCGCGGGCGCTGCCGGCCGAGCACCGGCAGCGGCTGATGGGGATCGCCCAGGAGGTGTCGTTCCCCCAGGGCACCCGGCTCTTCGAGGAAGGCGGTCGTGCCGACCGGTTCTGGATCATCCGCACCGGCACGGTCGACCTCGACATGCGCGTACCCGGCCGCCGCGCCGCCGTCATCGAGTCCCTCGGACACAACGAGCTCGTCGGCTGGTCCTGGCTGTTCCCCCCGCACACCTGGCACCTCGGCGCAGAGGCGGCTTCGCCGCTGCGTACGTACGAGTTCGACGCCACGGCCGTGCGGGAGCTCTGCCAGCAGGATCCCGCGTTCGGCCGGACCATCGCCCGATGGGTGGGCGAGGTCGTGGCCCACCGTCTGCTGGCGGCCCGCGTCCGGCTGCTGGACCTGTACGCCCCTTACGGCAGCGGGAGCCTGCGGTGAACGCCTCCCCGCACATCGTGAGTGATGTGATGACCCGCTCCGTGGCCGCCGTCGACCGCGGGGCCGCCTTCAAGGACATCGTGCGGACGCTGCAGGACCGGAAGGTCAGCGCGGTGCCCGTCGTGGACGGCGGGAACCAGGTCGTGGGGATCGTCTCCGAGGCGGATCTGCTGCCCAAGGAGGAGTTCCGGGACAGCGACCCCGACCGGTACACGCAGTTGCGTCGGCTGTCCGATCTCGCCAAGGCCGGCTCGGTCACCGCCGGTGAGCTGATGACCGCCCCCGCCCTCACCGTCCGCGCGGACGCCACGCTCGCGCAGGCCGCGCGGGCCATGGCGCGGGCCCGGGTGAAGCGTCTGCCCGTCGTCGACGAGACCGGACATTTGGAGGGCATCGTCAGCCGGGCAGACCTGCTCAAGGTGTTCCTGCGCGACGACGAGGAGATCGCCGAGGAAGTCCGGCGGGAGGTCGTTTCGTACCTCTTCCCCGGACCGTCGTCCGCAGTGCGGGTCGAGGTCCGGGAAGGCGTCGTGACACTCGGCGGCCGGGTCAGAGACACCTCCCTCGTGCCCGTGGCCGCGCGCCTGATCCGGGCCGTCGAGGGGGTCGTGGACGTGGACTTCGCACTCGACGGACCGGAACCGGACACGGCCTGAGACACGCAGGGCCGGTGGGCGTGGGACACGTAGCACGCAGGACCGGTCCGCGGTCGGCTCCGCGGGCCGGTCCCGTTTTCGTCTCAGTTTTCGTCTCAGGATTTCGTCTCAGCCGGTCGTGTGCCCCCACTCCCGCCCGACGCGCTCCCATTCGGCGCCCCACCGCTCGGTGGCCCGCCGCTGCACCCGCAGCCTGACCAGCCCGCCGCCGCCGAGCACGATCAGCCCGGTGGCCAGGGCGACTCCGGTGCCGCCGAGCACCACACGCGTCTTCGCCTCGACGGAGTTCACGGGTGCCGACACCAGCCGGCCGTGCCCGTCGGTCCACGCCGGCACCACGCTGCCCGGCTTCGCCGTGGGTTTCACGTCCGTCGTTCCTGTACGGACGGTTGCCTTCCCGCCGCTCGTGTCCGTCCAGCGCACCGTAGCCCGCACCAGGTCGTACCTGATGCCGGTGACCACGTCCCGCCCGCTGCCGGGCACGGTTTTGACGAGCACCGCGGATACCGGCCGGCGCACCGCCCGGTCGTGCTGCACCGCCCGCTCGACGGCCTGCGCCCCGTAGATCCCCGCGACGATCGCTCCGACCGTAGCGACGGTCCAGGCGACCAGGACGATCCATGCCTCCACCACATCGCTGTGCCGCCGCAGCGGATTGCTGCGCCAGCGCCATCCCGGGACCTTCGCGTGTCTGGCCTTCCGCATCGGTCACACCCCCTCACGGGCGCAAAGAGGACGGACACATATAAAAGGTCTCACCACGACGTCGCCAACGGGAGGGGTAACAGGTCCCGTGCGGGTAGGTACCGGTCGGGGTACACCGCGGGCAGGAATGGGGCCGGTCGGCCCTAGTGCGACCGGCCCCGGCGAGTGATGATCGTCGTGGCGCACGGCTCGCAGTCCGTCTGCCACACATCCGGGGTACAAGGGGTCGACATGACCGAGGCACACACGTTCACGGCGCAGGACCCGATCCGCGTCTTCCTGCTCGACGACCACGAGGTGGTCCGACGGGGCATCGCCGACCTGCTGGAGACAGAGCCCGACATCTCCGTCGTCGGCGACGCCGAGAACGTGGAGCACGCGCTCGTCCGGGCGCCGGCGGTGCGGCCGCACGTGGCCGTCCTGGACGTACGCCTGCCGGACGGGGACGGCATCTCGGTCTGCCGCGATCTGCGCAGCCGGATGCCGGAGCTGGCCGTGCTGATGCTGACGTCGTTCGACGACGAGGAGGCCCTGCTCGACGCGATCATGGCCGGGGCCTCGGGCTATGTGCTCAAGCAGATCAAGGGTTCGGACCTGGTCTCCGCGGTGCGCACCGTCGCCTCGGGCCAGTCGATGCTGGACCCGGCGACGACGGCCCGGCTGATGCGGTCCCTGCGCGCCGAGCCCGCCGAGGCGCCGGCTCTCGCCCCCGAGCTGGCGGGCCTGTCCCCGCGCGAGCGGGAGATCCTCACGCTGATCGGGGACGGACTCACCAATCGCGAGATCGGCAAGCGGCTCTACCTGTCGGAGAAGACCGTCAAGAACCACATCTCACGGCTCTTGGCCAAGCTGGGCGTCCAGCGCCGCGTGCAGGCCGCGGTGCTCGCCACGCATCTGGAGCAGCCCGAGCCGGGGGACCGTCCCGCGCCGTCGGCACTCACGCCTTCCCGGACGGCACCAGAGCGACGGTGCAGTGTGCGTACCGCAGAATCGCCCGGCCGTCGGGGGCCGACAGCGCAGCCGCAGTGCCACCGCGCCGCCGTACACCCGCCACAACGAGCTGAGCGCGGACGCTGGCCTCGGCAAGGGCGCGGTGACGGCGGCCCCGGTCCGGCCGGGTGCGCACGGTGACGTCCGGGTACTTCTCACGCAGGCCGAACAGGGCATCGGCGGACGAACGCCGGTCACGGTGGTGGTGCAGGACCAGCAGATCCACGCCGCGCCCGGAGGCCTCGGCGAAGGCGAACTCGGCCGCTTCCCGGGCCGCCGCCGACACGTCCGCCAGTACGACGGGACCGGTCGGGTTCTGCCTGCCGCACACGACAAGCACCGGGCAGGGCGCGTCAGCGGTCAGGCGCGCGGCGACCGAGCCGTACAGCAGACGGCGCAAACCGCTCACCCGACGAGTGCCCACCACGGCCAGCGACGCGGAACGTGCCTCGGACTCCAGCACCGACACCGCTTCGCCCACGAGGACTTCACGTGTGATGGCCAGCTCCGGCGCCACCTTTCGCGCCCGCCACTCGGCATCGGTCAACGCCTCGTTCACCCGGTCCCGCAGCCCTGCGCCGTCCGGATCCCAGGGCGCCACACCGGGCGGCACCGGCCCCGAGGACCAGTCCAGGGCGTGCGCCAACTCCAGTCCCACCCCTCGCCGTTCGGCCTCCCGCGCGGCAGTCTCCACAGCCGCCAGACTCGACGGCGAGCCGTCGACTCCCACCACAACCGGACCGTTCATGGCGGCCCTCCCTTCCAGTGGTCCCAGCCTTCTCCCGCCGGTCCCCTGCCGCACTGGGCCGTACGGGCCCCAAGGGCGCACCGACCGGCCCTTCGAGAGGTCCTGGCGGGTCCGGCCGCGGTTCACCGTCAGTCTCCGAGCACCAGTCGGCCCGTCTCCCCCGGCTGCAGGCAGACCGCCCGGTCCGGCAGTCGTACGTCGATCGGCGAGCCGTCGGACGTCGGCACCGCGATCTCCAGCAGCCCGCGCTCCAGCCTGAGTTGCACGCCCCAGTGACCCTGGTAGCGCAGGGCGAACCCGTACGAGGAAAGCTCCGGCAGCGGCACGGGATCGAGCCACAACGCCCCGCCCCGTGTCTCCAGGCCGGTCAGCCCGCGCTGGACGAGGTCGAGGGTGCCGGCCATGGCGCCGAGGTGGATTCCCTCGCCGGTGGTGCCGCCCTGGACGTCGGCGATGTCGCCCTGGAGGGCCTCCTGGCAGAACTTCCACGCCTCCGCGCGCCGGTCACGGGCCAGGACCCAGCCGTGGACCAGACCGCTGAGCGTGGAGCCGTGGCTGGTGCGCTGCAGGTAGTGGTCGACGGTGCGCCGCCAGGTGTCCTCGTCGAGGCGCAGCCCCAACCGGCGGAACAGGCCGCGCAGTTCGGCCGGCGAGAAGAGGTATCCCAGCATCAGTACGTCGGCCTGCTTGGAGGCCCGGTAGCGGTTGACGGTGTCGCCCTCCGCCTCCAGGATCCGGTCGAGGCGCCTGATGTCGCCGTACCGCGCGCGGTAGCCGTCCCAGTCGAGTTCGGCGAGGTCGCCGTAGCCTTCGAACTGGCTGATGACATCGTCGTGGACGGGCACGTGGAGGGTGCGGGAGACGTCCTCCCACTGTTCGAGTTCGCCGCCGTCCAGCCCTGCACGCTCGACGAGTTCGCGCCGCCGGGGCTCGGGAAGGGAGCCCAGCAGCTCCAGCGTGCGGGTGAGCACCCAGGCGGCCGTGACGTTCGTGTACGCGTTGTCGTCGAGGCCGGGCTCCTGCGCGCCGGGGTATGCGTCGTGGTACTCGTCCGGGCCGACCACGCCCTTGATGCGGTGCCGTCCGAGGGCCTCGTCGTAGACGGCGGAGTCCGCCCAGAAGCGGGCGATCTGCAGCAGCATCTCGGCGCCCTTGGTGTGCCGGAACTCGGTGTCGCCGCTCGCCTCGCAGTACTGCCACACGTTGTAGGCGATGGCCGAGCCGACGTGGTGCTGGAGCCGGGAGTGGTCGGGCAGCCAGCGTCCCGAGTGCGGGTTGAGGTGCAGTCGCTGGGTCTCCTCGCGCCCGTCGCTGCCGCTCTGCCAGGGATACAGCGCACCCCGGCGGCCCAGCTCCCGCGCGGCGGTGCAGGCCTGTTCGAGTCGCCGGTGGCGGTAGCGGAGCAAGGCGCGCGAGACCTCGGGGAAGTGCAGGTTGAGATAGGGCAGGACGAACAACTCGTCCCAGAAGACGTGACCGCGGTAGGCCTCGCCGTGCAGTCCGCGGGCGGGCACTCCGACGTCGAGGTCGGCGGTGTGCGGCGAGAGCGTCTGCAGGACGTGGAAGAGGTGCAGCCGCAGGATGGGGCCGGCCTCTCCGGCGACGTCGAGGTCCGCGCGGCGCCAGAGCTGGTCCCAGGCCGTGAGATGCGTCTCGACCAGTTCGTCGAAGCCCGGCGCACGGGTCACCCGGTCGACGGCGGCGTACAGCGGGTCGCTGATCGCCGGGTCGCGCGAGGTGTGCAGGGCGACGGTCTTGTCGACGGTGGCGGTGCGGCCTGCGGCCAGGTCCAGGCGCAACAGCTGTGCGGCGCGCGGGACTTCGTGCCGGATCGTGACGGTGGCATCAGTGCTCAGGCGGGCCGCCATGCCGATGCGGATGTCCGACGTCCGGGTGCGGCAGCGCAGCCACACGGTGTCCGGGGCGGCGGTGCCGGTGTGCACATGGGTGAGGTGGCCGCCGTCCAGTTCGCGGTAGCGCGGCACGCCGGAGTTGGTGACGCCGCCGTCGAGGGCCGCCTCGACGTCGAGCCCGCCGGAGAAGCCCTCTGCCGTGAACTCGGTGCGCAACGCGGCCAGATGGGCGTCCGCCATGTGCAGGAGGCGCTGCTGACGGACCGCCAGTACCCGCCCCTCGCCGAGGTCGTAGCGCGTCCGTCGTTCCAGCAGCCCGGCGGACAGGTGCAGGATCATGCGGTGTTCGAGCACGGTCGTGGTGTCGGGGGTGACCCACGGCCGGCCGGGTAGGCGGAAGCGCAGCGGCAACCAGTTCGGCACGTTGACCATGTCCTCGTTCTCGACCTGGTGGCCCGCCACCTCGGAGGTGAGCCGGTTGTAGCAGCCGGCCACATACGTACCCGGGTAGTGCACCTCGTCCGCGGCGCACTCGGGCAGTGCCCCGCGCGTGGCGAAGTAGCCGTTGCCCAGCGTGCACAGGGATTCCCTCAGGCGTTCGTCGGCGGGCTCGTAGCCCTCGTACTCCCAGGTCCAGCCCGTCACTTCGACGCTCCTTGCGCGACCAGTTCTCCGAGGTCGGGTACGACGATGTCGGCTCCGTGCCGCAGCAGTCTCTGCCCCGTGTCCGGACCTGCCGCGCGGTCCACCCCGATCACCAGGGCGAATCCGCCGCGACGGCCCGCCTCCACGCCCGCCAGGGCGTCCTCCACGACCGCGGCACGGCCGGCGGGGACTCCGAGCCGGCGGGCCGCCTCCAGGAAGAGGTCGGGCCGTGGCTTGCCCGGCAGGCCCAGGCGGGCCGCCTCGCCGCCGTCCACCAGGACGTCGAACAGGTCGAGCACCCCCGCGTGGGCGAGCAGTTCGCCGGCGTGGCGGGACGCGGAGGCCGCCGCCCGCGGTATCCCGGCCCGGCGCAGGGCACGCACCAGCCGTACCGTTCCGGGGTACGCGTCGACGCCGTGGGCGCGCAGCCGCTCGGTGAACAGTCGCTCCTTGTCCGCCGCCACGGCGCTCACCGTCTCGGCGGACGCGTCGATGCCGCGTGAGTCGAGGAAGGCCGCGGCGCCGTCCAGGCGGGACTTGCCGTCCACGTACCGCAGATAGTCGTCCCGTACGTCGAACGGGCCGCGCCGGCCGGGGTCCTGGGGCGGGTCGGCGCGCAGGAAGGCGTCGAACGCCTCCTTCCACGCCGCCGCGTGCACCCGGGCCGAGTCGGTGATCACTCCATCGGTGTCGAAGACGACGGCGTGAACGTCCCGCAGCACCGGTGCGAGCGTGTTGCGGGACGTGTCGGGGGTCGGAGGGCGATGCACGGTCACGCCTGTTGCGGCACGACGGCCACCGGGCAGTCGGAGTGGTGCAGCAGCGTGTGGGCCACCCGGCCGAGCTGGAGACCGAGGTGACCGGTGCGGCGCTGCGCTCCGACGACCAGGAGGTCCGCGGCGGCCGACCGGGCCATCAGCACCTTGCGCGCCGGTCCTTCGACCGTGCTGCGGTGCACCCGGACCCCCGGGTGGTCCGCGATCGCGTCCCCCAGCAGGGCGTCGAGCAGGGCGGCCGCCTGTTCCTCGTGACGGTGCGCCGGATCCTCGGCAAGCTTGGGGTGGTCGGCGCCTTCGTGTGCGGGGCAGCGCCAGGCGCGCACGACGTCCAGGGTGCACCCGCGTGCCTCGGCCTCGCGGAAGGCGAACCGCACCGCCTCACCGCCGGTCACCGCGTCGCCCGCGCCGAGCACGATCCGCTCGTGAGTGGCCTCCAGGCCGGCCTTGTCGCCACGGACCACGACGACGGGACCGTGGGCGCGTGCCGCCACGGCCAGTCCGACGGATCCGAGGAGCAGACCCGTCAGCTCACCCCGGCCGCGCGAGCCCGTCACCAGTACGGAGGCGTTGCGGCCCTCACGGAGCAGGGCGGAGGCCGCTTCCTCGGGGATGACCTCGGCGGTGACCTTCACCTCCGGGTTGCGCAGCCGGGCGCGCTCCGCGGCGGAGGCGACCACATGCTCTGCCATCACCCGCTCAGGTGGGCGTTCGACACTCTCGGACGGCACGGCACGCTCGTAGCGTTCCCACTTCGAGGCGTACACCAGCCGCAAGGGCAGACCGTGCCGGGCCGCCTCGTCCACGGCCCAGTCGACTGCCGCGAGGCTCCCGTCCGATCCGTCGACGCCCACGACCAGGGGCAGCTCCATCTTCCCCACCGCCTTTCGTCGGTCTGTACGGGAGCCCGGCGCAGGGCTCCACGTTCACCGTGGCACTCGCGGCCGGGTGGCAGCAGGGGTGGTTCGGCCCCGGGCAGGGCCGTTCGGCCCATGGCACCAGACCCGGTCGACGGCTTCTTGCAGGTGTCCGGCGCGCGCCGGCATCGGCGGGCGGACGTGTTCGCCCTCCGCTCATGTCGGGTGCACGGCGACGACCTCGCGCTGCGGTCCGCCGAGGACGACCTTGAGCGCTCCGGTCTCGGCCGCGTGGGCGAAGACCTCGTACGCCTCTTCCATGCGGTCGAGCGGGAAGGTGTGGGTGACCAGTTGCGAGGTCGGCAGCCGTCCGGCCGCCAACATCCGCAGCAGCGTGGGCGTGGAGTGGGTGTCGACCAGCCCCGTCGTGATGGTCACGTTCTTGATCCACAGGTCTTCCAGGTGCAGGGTCGCGGGCTTGCCGTGCACACCGACATTGGCCACGTGCCCGCCGGGCCGCACCATGCGTGTGCACAGTTCGAAGCTCTCCGGTACGCCGACCGCCTCGATGACGACGTCGGCGCCGAGTCCCTCGGTGAGGTCGGCGATCAGCTGCTCGGGGGCCTCGTGGGCGTCGGCCACGGCCTCGGCGCCGAGCTTCCTGGCTGCCTCGAGGCGCGGGGCCGCCAGGTCCACGGCGACGATGCGCTCGGGCGCGAACAGCCGGGCCGTGGCGATCGCGGCCAGGCCGATGGGCCCGGCTCCGACGACGACGACCGTGTCGCCCGGACGTACGCGCCCGTTGAGCACGCCCACCTCGTAGGCCGTCGGGAAGATGTCGGCCAGCAGCACGGCGTCCTCGCTGTCCACCCCGCCGGGCAGCGGATGCACGGAGAGGTCTGCGTACGGGACGCGCACGTACTCGGCCTGGGTGCCGTCGACCAGGTGACCGAGGACCCAGCCCCCACCGCCCCGGCACTGGCCGTACATGGCCTCACGACAGTAACGGCACCGCCCGCAGGCACTGATGCAGGAGACCAGAACCCGGTCTCCTGGCCGTACGCTGCGCACGTCGCTGCCGACCTCGACGATCTCGCCCACTGCCTCGTGCCCCAGGACCGTGCCGGGCCGGACCTCGGGTACGTCGCCCTTGAGGATGTGCAGGTCCGTTCCGCAGATGGTGACGGCACCGACCCGTACGATCGCGTCGGTGGCTTCCTGGATGCCGGGGTCGGGGACCTCTTCCCAGGCGGCCTGCCCGGGGCCGTGGAACACATAGCCTTTCATGTCGCGCCTCACCCTCCTGATCGCCTGCGGGACCTCGGCCCCGGCGAACCGACGTCGGCAGGCAGGAGCCCGAGCATCCGACGCGCGCCGGGATTGCCCCGCACATCCAGCCTGTCCCGGGTTCGTGGGATCCGCATGGGCCGGTCGGCCCCCTCGGGTGAGCGGGGATCGGCCGAGCAGGGCCGACCGGTCCCGGATCCCACCCGGTCGGCCCCTGTCCCGCCTCGATCCCCCGGGTCACCTTCGGAGGGTGGCTCGAAGGGTGGCGAGGTCAGGGAGGGCCGAGGAGGGCGGACCGATGCGCGGCAGCAGCAGAACGACGAAGCGACTGTGGCGGTGGCGGAGCAGTCCGTTGCGACGGCACGACGACATCATCGAAGCCTGGATCGTTCTGGCGATGTGGGTGGTCATCTCCGTGGGAGGTGCCGCCGCGGGGCTGGTGACGGCCCACGCGGCCGCCGAGGAGTGCGCCCACCAGCGCGCCGAGCGGCATTCCGCCCAGGCCGTCCTGCTCGGCGCCGTCCCGCAGGATGTGCCGGCGGTCAAGGGAACGGGCAACCGGATGCTGGCGAAGGTCCGCTGGACGGCCCCCGA